>ULWY01092783.1_pt1 | contig 132997 bp, 112 predicted proteins | sample 1960761 | NCBI WGS metagenome assembly ULWY01 (sample SAMEA4835824, study PRJEB28245) | human gut metagenome | biome: gut microbiome; material: fecal sample | place: Denmark | collected 2008 | reverse complement strand
GGGCATACCCTGATCCTTTTTACATCCTATTGGCTCATGGAGAGGGTGTTTTATGGTCTGAAGGAGCAGCTTTCTGATTATCCGCTGTTTCTCATGGGCAGAGGTAGACTGGATGTAATAAGTAGCTTTAGAAGAAGCGGAAACGGAGTGCTGTTTGCCAGTGACAGCGCCGGAGAGGGAATTGACCTTGCAGGGGATATCCTTTCCAGTCTGATCGTGGTAAAACTGCCATTTCCTGTGCCGGATCCGGTCATGGAATACCAGAGAAACCAGTATGAGGACTTTGATTTATACCGCAGGGACATCATTATCCCGGAAATGCTGATCAAACTAAGGCAGTGGTTCGGACGTGGTATCCGCAGGGAAAAGGATACAGCGGTATTTTCTATCTTAGACAGCAGGGCATCCCTGCGCGGCAGATACCGGGCAGAAATTCTGAATACCCTGCCCAACATGCCGGTCACGGACAGGCTCATGGATGTGGCAGACTTTATCATAAGGAAGAAAGCAGACAGTTATTTTATGGATAAGGAGTGGGAAGAAGAATGAAAATCGTGTTGATCGTTGTGGGCGCTGTAGCAGGCGCCCTTGCTGTTATGTTCTTGTTAGCCAGTGTTGCGATTACGAGAGTAGGGGAAGATATGCGAGACAGGGAATGAAATAAATGATGTATAAGCACTGGCGGTGATTCGGGTGAAGTATCCGGCGCTGCCAGTGATTTTGTGGAGGGATTCAGAATGACAGTAGTATTGATAGTGATTAGTATGATGTTGGATATTACAGTGATTTTCTTTGTACTGGCCAGTGTAGCAGTTGTAAAAAAGAATATAAGTGATACGGAAAGGATGCTTTGGAGAGATTTCAGGTCATAGGACAATCCATATTTTGCATAGGATGAAAGAAACGGAGGGATATGGCAGTTCCATGGGAAAATTGCAGGATATGAGAGATGTTCAGAGTGAAGATATCCAAAAAACAGATATTATGGAAGTGAAAAAGGGAGATTTATTGGATATTGATACGGTCACTATTGACAAAACTCATCCCGTAGAGAAGAAGTTGAAAGAATTTGCAGCAGGCAAGAATGGAGATTTGTCAACGCACTTGAATGAGGGCTATGTGGTCAGGGTGCATTTCAGCAGAGACGATTATTCTGCAACAGATGCGCTAAAACATTATCTGAAGCAAATTGTAGAGTTGAAATATTAAAGAAGATTCGACAAATAAAGAAAGTTATGTTAATCTAAGGACAGGATTGAAAAGCGGATTCCTGACTTTAGTGCGGTATTTGTGTGACTTCTTATTAGCGAATATAAGGTCAGGAGTGATGCAAATGAATAACAAGAATATTTATGATACTGGTCTGTATCTGCGTCTGTCTAGAGATGATGCAGATGTGGACGGCAGTAAAAAGACAGAGAGCAACAGTATCAGCAGTCAAAGAGACATTTTAAGAGCATACGTTCAAAGCCATGAAGATTTGCAGATTTATGATATTTACATTGATGATGGCTATTCGGGGGCGAATTTTGAAAGACCGGAATTTCAGAGAATGATGGCAGATGTTCGTGCCGGAAAAGTGAACTGTGTGTTAGTAAAAGATTTGTCAAGATTTGGGCGAGATTATATAGAAGCCGGGCGGTTTATACAAAAGACCTTCCCGGCTTTAAATGTGCGCTTTATTGCGGTTACGGATGGTTTTGATAGTTTGTATGCAGACAAAACAGACAGCAGTCTGATATTGCCAATTAAAAATTTTGTAAATGACAGTTATTGCAGAGATATATCCATGAAGGTCAAGGCACAGCAGAAAGTAAAGCGCATGGAAGGAAAATGTATCAGTGCATTTACTGTTTATGGTTATAAGAAGAATCCGGAAGATAAGAACAGCTTAGTTGTTGACGAATATGCTGCAGATATTGTAAGGAAAATTTTTGCATGGAAGATAGCGGGAATGAGTCTGGGAGCAATCGCAGAAAAGCTGAATGCCACAGGCATCTTATCACCTATGGAATATAAAAAGTCTCTTGGAATGAAGTATTATACAGGATTTGAGGGCTCCTCTACTGCAAAATGGGCGGCAGCATCTGTGAAACGCATTTTAGTGAATCCGGTATATATCGGAACCATGGTGCAGGGAAAACAAGAGAAAGTAAATTATAAGGTAAAAAAGAGAATTGATAAACCACAGGAAGAATGGATCTGTGTAAAAAATACCCATAAGGCCATTATATCAGAAGTTGAATTTTTAACGGTTCAAGATTTATTGAAATATGATGGGAGGGCTTCAAGTAACACAGATACGGCTAATTTGTTCAGCGGTGTTTTGATATGCGCAGATTGTAAAGCGCCCATGATAAAAAGAGTAAATTCCTATAAAGGTAAAAAGAAAGTATTTTATATCTGTCAGACTAAAAACAAGTCCATGGGATGCAGCAGGCACAGTATAGAGGAAGAGACGTTAAAAAGGATTGTATTTAAGGAGATTAAGAAATACCTTGAATTAATGGCATCCTATTCAGAAGTTGCTGAGTATTTAGAACAGATGAATGTCAATTACGAACAGGTCGTTGAATATGATTCACAGATAGCAACGCTCCAAACAGAATATAACAGATATTATGGGTTAAAGAGCAGTCTGTTTGCTGATTTAAAGGAAGGGCTGATTGATAAAAAGGAATTTGACGAATTTCACAATTTATATGAGAGAAAATGCAGTGAGCTGGAAAATGCCATAGCTGCACAAAAGAAAATCATAAAAGACATGTTCCAGAATGGTGTTGCTGCAAAATCACAGCTTGAAAAGATTAAGGAAACACTGGAACTTCAGGAACTGGACAGGGAACTGCTGGTAACAACAGTCCGTAAGATATATGTTCATGAGGACAAAAGATTAGAGATAGAGTTTCGATTTTCTAATGAAATGGATAAATTAGCTGTTATGAGCCAGATGTGTCACGAAAAAACTTCTATGCAGGAGGTGATATAAAATGGCGAGAACGAAGAAAAGATACTTGGAAATGCCAGTGGAAACAGAAGCTATAGAGGTACTTATTGTAAAGTATTCTGTTGGAATATACAGCCGATTATCAGTAGATCATGATGACAGAAAATCCGAATCCATAGAAAATCAGATAGAAATTATCCGTCAATATATAACCACCCAAAACAATAATCCTAAAAAGAAGCAGAAATTTGAAATCTATGATATCTATATAGATCGGGGGATTTCAGGCACTTCCTTTGAGAGAGCAGGATTTGACAGGCTGATGGATGATGTAGGAAATCATAACGTAAATTGCATTATTGTAAAGGATTTATCGAGATTTGGCAGGGATTATTTAGAAACGGGAAATTATATAGAAAAAATATTACCGTTTTTAGGGGTTCGGTTTATTGCGGTTACAGATGGGTTTGATTCCATGTCTGAAAATGTTTCAGAAAAAAAACTGGTAATGAACATTAAGAATCTTGTAAATGATATGTATGCAAAAGATATATCAAAAAGAGTAATGGTTGCAAGAAAAATTGCCGCTGAGAGAGGCGCATATATCGGGAGCACAGCACCTTATGGGTATACTGCGGAGGAAATAAACGGAATAAGGAAGCTGGTAATTCATCCTGAAAATGCAGGGATTGTACGTTATCTTTTTGAAGGCTATGCGTCAGGCATTTCTTATGGCGAAATGTCATCATGCCTTTATCGGAAGAAAGTGCATAGAATCAGTGATTACAATAAATACGGTCATACTTATTGGAAAAATGGAGAGATACTTCATCAGTGGAATCCAGGTGTTATCAGGGGTGTATTATCTAATCCGGTATACACGGGTAAACTTGTACAGTGCAAGAGAAAATCACGATTACAGGAAGGACAGAAAGGAAACTGCTATACCAGAGAAAATGAGTGGATTACAGTAGAAAACAGCCATGAACCAATCATAGAGCAGGAATTGTTTGATAAGGTAAATGCTGGATTGAAAAGAATGGAGAAGAAACCTGCTGATAAGAGAAAATCCGGAAAGGGTGCTGTAATGGACGATGAAAATATTTTTCGCCATATTCTTTATTGTGGAAACTGCGGTGGTAAGATGCATGCAACATATTATCAGAGCAGAGTGAATGGAAAAAAGAGTTATTCGTATTATTGTCGGAGAGCTTATTATATTGATGGGAGGAGATGTTCTAAAAATTACATAAAAGAAGAACAGATTGAACGTTGTTGTTTAGAGCAGATGAAACAGATTTTGAAAGAACAGAATCTTTCTTCCAAGGCTCTGACTGCTATGAACAATTTAGAATGTGAAAAAATGAAAGCGGCTTATCTTGAAGAACAAAATAAAATCATGCAGGAAAAACAGAAACTCAGTGCGCAGGCCGCAGCTTTGTATATGCAGTATACAGAGGGCTGTGTAAGCAATCAGGAGTATTCTTCTTTTCGGGAAAACAGATCTGAGTATGAAAATTTCTGCGAGAAAAGAATGGAGGAATTAAAGCGGAAAATAAGAAAAAGTGAAATAAAGGCAGAGGAACAGAATAAGTTTTTACGTTCTCTGCAAAAAGCACAAGGATGTAAAAAACTAAATATTCAGCTAATAGAGTCTTTGATAGAGAAGATTACTGTTTCATCGGATGGAGTGATAGATATCCAGTTCCAGTTTAAAAATGAAGCCAGAGGTGAATGTGATGCCTAAGAATATAATTGCAGGATACTACCGTCTTTCCATGGAGGATGATGACATTAAGGTGGAAAGTAACAGTATTACAAATCAGAGACTGTTGATAAAGAGATATATTTTAGAGCATCCGGAGCTTTCCTGTTATGAATATTGCGAATTTTATGATGATGGAGTCTCAGGAACAACAATGAACAGGCCGGGGATGCAGACTATGCTTGAAAAAATAAAGCAGAATGAAATCAAATGTGTCATTGTGAAAGACCGGTCACGGTTCTCAAGGGATTACATTGAATTAGGTACTTACATGGAGCAGATTTTCCCATTTATGGGTATTCGTTTTATCTCTATTGCGGAACATTATGACAGTAAGGATTATATCGGGAAAACGGCTGATATTGATATCGGTTTTCAAAGTCTGCTGGCAGACTTTTACTGTAAGGATGTTTCAGAAAAAGTGAGAAGCTCTGTAATGGCAAAGAAAAATCAAGGCAAATATGCAACAGGAAATACACCTTTTGGATATGCGAAGAATGAGGGTAACCGGAATGAATTACTGTTTGTACCAGAAGAAGCCGAAGTGATCAGACATATTTTTGAACTGTCTTTGTCAGGGCAGAATTTGACGCAGATTTGCAGAACATTGAATGATGAGAAGGTGCCTACACCGCTGGAATACAAAAATCAAAGAAAGAAACAGAATCGAAAGGAACTGCAACAGGAACATAAATACTGGCAGCCGGGAACCGTAAGAGCAATACTGACAAATGAGAGTTATCTTGGCAGTATGGTTTATAATAAATCTGTTCAGGCGCAAGTGGGCGGAAGCCGGGCAATATTAAAACCGAGGGAAGAATGGAAAGTATTTGAAAACCATCATTCCGCTATTATTAGCAAAGAAGTGTTTGATAAGGTGCAGGAAAGGTTTTTCTGCAAAAAAGCAGTGGTAAGGAAGCCTGTTCAATATGCACTGAAAGGAAAGATGTATTGCGGATATTGCCATCGCAGACTAAGGATTATGAAACTGGCAGGCGACAGACTGTATTATTATTGTCCGAATCAAAAGCTGAATAGTAATAATGAATGTCTCTCTGGCAGCGTTAGTAATGAGTTATTAGAGAAAATTGTACTGGAAGAAATTAAGGTGCAAATAACAAAACTGGCAGACTTGGCGAGTGTCAGAAAGGAAGTTGCAGAGGAACAACGCACAATCATCAGGAAAACGGATAAAGAAATAATGAGTGTAGAAGCAGAGATAACAGAACTGACAGAAAGCAAGGCTGGTCTATTGGAGGCATATCATGCGGGTACATATACCAAGGAGCAGTATATGGAATATCGCAGACAGTTGGAACAGCAGATTTCTGAAAAGCGGATGCAACGGGAAAAGTTAAAGAAGCAGTTAGATACCTGTAATGATTTGTTATATGCAGATACAAGGGATTATGGAATTCTCCTGCAATATGCCGGTTTTGCGACTCTTACAAAAGAAATGGCGGATGCATTTATAGAAAAGATAGCAATAAGTAATGAGAAAGCCATCAACATTTATTGGAAATTCAATAAGAACGATGGCAGTATCTCCAATAGTGTGACAACAATCTTACAGCATTCATCCGCAGATGAAGCAATAATGTAGCAGCAGCCTATGGAAAACGTGACAACAATATAACACCAGCCCACGAAGTTTCAAGGAAAAATGAGGATAAAAAAGCTAAAAAAATTTGTAGCAACTACTTGACAGCAACGGGCATTGTAAGAGGCAATGATCCTTATCTGTATGGACAGAAACTCAAGGCATATCTTATTAATGGAGCGAAAAAACTGCCGGGTTATGAGAGATTTCCTAATGATATGACAGGGTGGGGAGCCTTGTGCGTGGCAGATAGTTTGCCTTGAATATTATATGAAGTACATGGTATAATTGTATTAAGATAATAAAAAATATGAAACAATTAATAGAAAAGTAAATAGGGGAATTTTAAATATGCTGAATATTGCTTTTTGCGATGATGATCAGGAGATTTTGAACCAATTGCAAAGTCTTCTGGATCAGTATCGTAAAGATAAAAATGTGTCAATTCAATGTTTATCATTTCAGAGTCCTTTGGAATTACTGGCGCAGATCGAGGCGGGTGTACGATTTGATATTCTGTTTCTGGATGTTATTATGCCTGGGGAGAATGGAATCCATGTGGCAGAGGAAATCAGGCAGTATGACAGTTCTTTGAAAATTATTTTCCTGACCTCTTCTTCGGAATTTGCGGTGCAGTCCTATACGGTAGGTGCCTATTTTTATCAGCTCAAGCCTATCTGGAATGAGAGTTTCTTCCGATTAATGGATTCTGTTATTTCCGAATGTGCCAAAGAACAGGAGAATAGTCTTATCCTGTGCTGTAAAAGCGGTATTACCAGGATTGATCTGAACAAACTGGAATATTGTGAAGTGATAGGACGTACTTTGACATTTCATCTGGAAAACGGACAGGTGCTGGAATGCATCGGAAGTCTGGATGAACTGAGCAGTCAGTTGACACCATATCATAATTTTATGCGTCCGCACCGGTCTTTTCTCATCAATATGGAATACATACAGAGTATATCCAGCAGAGCAATCACGATGACAAGTCTTGCACAGATTCCTATTCCACATGGTAAATGCTCCGACATTAAGAACGTATATCTGGAGTATGTATTTAATAGAAAGCAGGTTGTTATATCATGACGAATGTTATTTATTTAATGAACAGCGCTTCAGTGGGAATCTTTGGCATGATATTATCTGCATCTTTTTGTGATATTGTCTGGACAAAGCGCAGGCGGTTTGGACTTGTGGCAAGTATGTTTTTTATCCTGCTGATCCAGGCTATCATCTATCAGCAGACAAGTTCCGATATGGTCAGGTATCTGTATCCACTCATTACACATGCGCCACTGGCAGTAGTACTTAGTATTATGAACCAGGAATGGTTATGGTCGGTGATCGCAGTATTGACAGCCTACCTGTGTTGCCAGCTTAGAAGGTGGCTTGCTCTGGCAATTGTAGCGGTATTTCCCGGAATTTATGCGGGACAGTATATGGCGGAATTGCTGGTGACACTTCCAATATTGTTGTTTTTGATATATTTTGTATCTCCTTCGGTGCGTATGATCGCACGGGATACGAAGACGGTTCAGTTCCAGTTTGGAGTCATTCCCATGCTTGGATATGGATTCGATTACCTGACACGAATTTACACAGATTCCCTGTCAAAAGGTACTACGCTTGCGGTAGAGTTCATGCCTTTTGTATGTAGTGGCGCGTATTTGTTTTTTGTACTGCGAACATCCAAAGAAAAAAAGATCCGCAGTCAGTTGGAACAGACCCAGGGGATATTGAATCTGCAGGTTGCACAGGCAGTCAGAGAAATAGACGCACTGAGAGAATCACAGAAGAGTGCCAGTACATATCGGCATGATCTGCGTCATCACATGCAATATCTGTTGAATTGTATGGAAAATAACAGGCTGGAGCAGGCAGAGAACTATATTCATGAAGTTTGTTCCGAAATTGATGCTTACAAAGTTCAGAATTTCTGTGAGAATGAAACCGCGAACCTGATTTTGTCGGCTTTTGCAGACAAGGCATATAAACAGGGAGTATCCATGGAAATAAAGACGCAGATTCCGACCATACTCACGATATCAGAAAGTGACTTATGTGTATTGTTGTCCAATGCATTGGAAAATGCATTACATGCATGTATACAGGTGCAGACAGAGGGATTGCCTGCGACCATAGATATTATGGCATATCAGCAAAAGGATAAGTTTTTTATTCAGATCAGGAATTCCTGTGTGGGAAAAGTTGATTTTGTGAATGAAATACCGGTGACTTCAAGAGCAGGTCATGGAATTGGTGTTCGAAGTATCTGTGCAGTAGTGGAACGTTATGGTGGAATTTATTCTTTTCGTGTTGATAGTGGGCAATTTGTTTTAAGAATATCACTATAAATATATTATCAGAATATTGACGATATTGATTGAAAATTATAAAATAAAATATATGCGAAAACTTAGGGCAGGGTATGCTGTGGACAGGGTTTGAAGGCATTATATGAAAATCCGAAAAGGGGACATGAAAGATGAACGATGAGAAGAAAAAAGATATGAATCGTAAACTTGTGGTTGCTGCGGTCATTGCATTTGCACCGGAACTGATCTGTCAGATTATTATTCTTGAACTTTTGCAAAAGGGAATTATCGGGATTACAGTTGCATTGCTTTTGACAATTGTAGCAATAGGAGCTGTTTTTGCAATGATTGTTGTATTATTGAAGGAACTGATGCTGCCAATCAAGGCTGCTATGTCAGGAGAAGACATAAACCAGTCTGACAGTAAAATTGCACAAAAGACACAGAAAATGGCAGCACGTCAGGATGAACTGGGAGAGATCGTCAGAACTGTACAGAGTACATTTGGCGGTTTTACTCATACAATTGCCATGATCAAGCAAGCAACAGAAGAATTGTCTGCAGTTTCAGAAGAATTTTCGCAGACTTTTGATTCCATGGAACAAGTGGTTATGAATACCAGTACTGCTGTTGGCACAATTACTTCCAATACTTCTGTACAGGCTGAGAAAACACTGGACATTAAAACGAAAACAGATTCTATTGCAGTAGCAATTGATCATATTCTGGAAAATGTCAATGCTTTGACAGCAAGTGCGCAGGCTGTCAGTGAATGTAATCAATCAGCAACACAGATCATAGAAGAACTGATCAGGATCAGTAATGATAATGGTGAGTCTATCGAAGCAGTTCGTGACCAGACAGAGAAAACGAATCAGTCTGTACAGGAGATCCGTACAGTAACGGAGATTATTGCAGGTATTTCCAATCAGACCAATCTGTTGGCATTGAATGCAAGTATTGAAGCTGCAAGAGCAGGAGAAAATGGGAAAGGCTTTGCAGTTGTGGCAGAGGAAATCCGTACGTTGGCAGATCAGTCCAGACAGTCAACGGAACAGATCAACCAGATCGTTAATGATCTGATCCAGAATTCGAGCATCAGTGTTGATATTACAAATAAAGTGTCTGAGGCATTCAGCAAGCAGGATGAAAAGATGCGGGATACCAAGGAAATCTTCACAAATCTCAATAGTGAGATCAACAGGGTAAGCTCTGCAATAGACGGCATTGGCACAGAAGTTTCTGATCTGGAGCAGCATAAGAATGTAATTGCAACGAGTGTAGACAGCCTTACTACTTTTGCTGAACAGAATGCAGATTATGGAACCAATGTAAGTCATGATATGAGTGATCTGGAAACTGCGATGGTTTCCTGTAAAGACACTACTTCCAAGGTAGTCGGAGTATCAGAAGAACTGGTAGGAGAAATCCAGAAATTTCAGAAGATGCGTCTGGAGAAATAAAGATCATTATGATTTATAAAAAAACAGGGTAGAACCTGTTTTTTTTATGCTTTAATTTAAATTGCAGAGTCGATTCAGCGCATTTCATGGTCGATTCGTGACGAAAGATACAATTGTCAGTAAAAACACGTTACAATGTACTCATACAACTTAAAGAAATTTAAAGATTTGAAAGGAGATAAAAGTTATGAAGAAAAAATTAGTATGTTTTATGTTGAGTTCTATGATGGTATTATCTTTGGCAGCATGTGGTGGCGAGGAAACAGCAGCAGATAGCACAGTGACTACACAGGTAGAGGTCAGTGCACCATCAGATACCGTAGCAGACAGTGCATCATCAGATACTGTAGCAGAAGCAACAGACAGTGAATCAACAGATAGTACAGGGGTTTTGTACGGGCTGACAATGGAGGAAATACCTGACCTGGCAGATACGACATGGGATTTTGCCGGCGGTATGATCGATGGTACAGAGATGACAGAGGATGAGTACAATACAGTATTGTCATCTACTTATGGTGGACAGCTTTCCTTTGTATTTGATGGAAATGGAAATGTACAGATGGTACAGGGCGGAGGTTCTCTCAATGGAACTTATGAGGTCAGAGATGACGGACTTGTAGCGGTAGTTTTTGATAATAATGGAAGCAATCTGATATATGCATGCTTCTTCACAGACATGGATGGATTAACGATGATAGCACTTTCCGATGATACAGGGGATAATGGAGTTTATTTTGTACAGCAGTAATTGAAAGGAGCACTGCATGGGAGTTCTGATTATTGTTATTCTGCTGATCCTGTTGCTCTCCATATGGGTAATTTCCACGCAACGCAGGCTGACAGTAATGAGTGAAAATGTTGAAAGTGCCATGAATCAGATTGGAGTGCAGCTTTCCTCACGCTATGATATGCTGGTGGCGACTTTGAATCAGGCAGCAGACTATGATGTTCATATGGCATGTAATCTGATCGCAAAGGTGAACTTTCACAGATGTGTCATTACATCAGGATCTACAACGGGAGAGATTATGGAGCAGGAAAAAATGATTCAATCTGTATTGGATGAGATGGAGAAACTGGTCAGACAGCATTCTGAGATAAAAGAAAATGATAATTACAGGAAGTTTATGGAAGCTGTAGACAGTTATGGAAGGATGCTGCAGACCAGTACTCTGATCTATAACGATTCTGTTACCAAATTTAACAGAGCTGTCTGTATGATGCCCACAAAATTGATTGCGGGTATCATGGGATTCCAACAGTGCAGTTATCTGGAAAATATCAGATAAAAGGAAAGGACGGGAAAATATGAAAAGGAAGAAATGGTTGGCGTTAGGACTTACTGCTGCACTTGTTATGTCACCAGTCACCGGTGTATATGCGCAGGAAAGTGATGATTTATATGAGACTGTTGAAAGTGGAGATTATGACAGTAATAAAAAAAGTGATGCAAAAGATGAGGTGGCAGTACAGGCTGCAGAAAATAGTAATATAGCAGCCAGTGGTGAAGGGATAACCGGTGAAACAGGGAAGAACACTACAGTTACAGGTAATGTAACAACAACGGGTGAGGCAGTCGATGGTGTTACGGCGGATGGTAAGAATACAACAGTAACAGTTAAGGGCAATGTAACAGTAAGCGGTACAGGAAGTGCCGGAGTGAGTGCCGATAATAATGCCACGGTAGAAGTTACAGGCAATGTGCAGGCAAAAGGTGATAACCAGACACATGAAGGACAAACAGGTGGTACTTATATTGATAAGTGGGCAGATGGAGTACAGGCAGACAATGGCTCTAAAGTAACTGTAGATGGTAATGTTACTTCCGAAAAGGGCAGGGCTATTGATTCCCATGGATCAGAGGTGACTGTAAATGGTAATGTACATTCTGAAAAAGAATCTGCAATTAATGCCAGAGATGGCAGTACCATCACAATTGATGGAAGTGTATCTTCAAATGTTGGAATAAGCTTAGGTGGCATCATAGAAACGACTGACAGTACTATTAAAATCACCAAGGACGTTAAAGCTAAGAATGCCTGGGGGATATTAGCCGGACCAGGAACCGATATAGAAGTAGGTGGTAATGTATCATCTGAAAAAGAAGCTGTTTATATTTCAGGAAAGGATGCATTGATCGTAGTAGATGGTAATGTTTATTCTACAAAAGGCTGTGCTATGGATATATTGGAACAGGCAGAAGCAACTGTAAAGGGTGATGTAACAGGAAATAAACTGGCAATCTGGATGGATAACTGTTCTAAACTTCAGTCATTAGGAAAAATCAGTTCAAACGATGTGGGTATCCTTCTTAGTCTATACGATGCTCAGGGAACGGGGGAACTTGATCTTGGTACAATAGATGCCCAGACCGCTATCAGTATTAATTATGGAGAATATAAAGATATAGATAAAATTCTGGCTGCTCTGCCTGAAATGACAGTTTACAAGATGAATGCAGATACTTTACTGCGCCTGTATACAGGAAGTGAAGGTCTTGGTTCAAAAGAAGTGAGCGATTTAGCTGAAAAAATCTTAATGGAAAAGCTTCAATATGCTATCAGAAAACAGGATACATCCAATGGTAAGATAAATATTGCAGGTGAATTAACCAAAGCAAAGGAAGGTCAGACATTGACATTCAGTGTCGTCGCAAATGATGGCTATGAGGTTGACAGTGTAAGTGCGGGCGATGAAATTATACCTGTAATTAAAAATGACAATGGTACTTATTCTGTAACAGTACCAAGAGGTGGTGGCATTGATATATCTGCAATCTTCAAGTCAATTAAGCAGGACTCGACCCCGGATCCAAAGCCTGCACCGGAACCATCTCCAACACCAGGAGCATCCATAATGTCAGTTACAGAGGAAACAGAGGTCGTAGTAATTCCACAATCCTGGTATTCTACGAAGCAACAGGAGTTCCAGCAGGTAGTTGAAACGATTCCGCAGAGTGGTGTATGTATTATAGAATCGGATAGTATGATCAGCTTTAATCGTAAAACTTTTGAGGCATTCAGCAGGAGATCTGACATAACATATGTTATAATTTATAAATGGAATGACAATACATATCAGACAGTGATTCCAGCCGGTTATCCGATAATGGATCTGCTGAATGAGGATGGATATTGTGGTTGTCTGTATCTGAACGCTGTGTTTGGTTCTGCTTTAATTGATTAGGAGGAGAGGTAATTATGGGATTATTTACGAACAATAAGAAACTATGCCCCGTTTGTGGAAAGCCGACTCCTCGCTTTCTTGCAGCATCGGTAGAAGATAAACCGCTTTGCAAAGAGTGTGCAGCCAAGATTGATCTTCCGAACGGTGCTTTGGAGAAAATGACATTGGACAACTTTATCAAATATACGAATTTCTATGACGATAATCAGGTTCTGCGTGATGTATTCAAAGAAGATTATCATTATGACTTTGGTTTTCTGAGTGATACACTCAGAATTGATACAGTTCATCAGTTGTTCAGAATTAAAAGCCCGGATACATCATTTGTCATGCAGTCCGATAATCTGAAAAATTTCAGGATTCTTGAGGATACCAAACCCTTGTTTGAAGGGGATGCAAACGGTTTAAAATGCTATAAAAGTGAAGTCCCGGATCGTGTAAAGGCAATGTCTTCACAGATAGAGCAGTTCATGATTGAACGCAGGGATTATGAATGGATGGAAAGAAGAGAAAAGATGGAGGAGGAGAGAAGGCAGAATAACAGACCCAATCAGGTATTACCTCCCGTAATTGATTCCAATAACAGACCGACGTCCACACACTTTTCTGAACCCAGATTCAATACACCGGGACCGGTAAAGAAATTCTATGTGGAAATTAATCTGAAACATCCATACTGGGGATCGATCAAATGGGAGATCAAAGCACCTTCCTTTAACAGTGAACATCCCAGCGTAGAAGATTATCTGATTGATTATGATAACAAAGTAGATGAATTGAAAGAACTTGCAGAACATCTTATGAGAGTGGCAAATCCTGATGCAGGAGAAATCAGAGTAGAATAATAAAAAGAGAAACGCATTAGATGTGGTCTAATGCGTTTCTTTTGCAAACTGTTCAAATTGTTCAACGGGTAAAGGTTTTGAATAATAGTAACCTTGAATATCCGTACATTTTTCTTTCTTAAGAAATTCTACCTGACTGGCAGTTTCAACGCCTTCTGCAGTAATGTTCATTCCCAGACTGTGTGCCAGATGGGTAATGGAATGCAGTAATTTCTCTCCGTTAGCATCTCCAATATAATCAACCAGACTCTTATCCAGTTTGATCGTGTCAAAATGCATGACATTTAACGAAGAAAGAGAGGAGTAACCACTGCCGAAATCATCCAGAAGCATTGCAAATCCAGCCTTATGGAACTGGTCGATCAGACCGGAAATTTCAGAGTTATTGATGGTTGCACTTTCTGTAATTTCCAAAGGCAGATACTTGGGGTCTAACTGGTATTCATCCAGAATACTTTTATATTTCTGTACAATGTTGCCAAAATACAGGCTGATACGTGAGATATTTACAGAGATGGGATATAATGTTAATCCCTTATCCTGCCATGTCTTTTGCTGTTCACATACCTGGCGGAATACGTATTCATCCAAAGTGGCAATACTGCCGTTCTTTTCGAAGAGAGGGATGAACTTTACAGGCGGCAGCAGTTTACCATCAGGTTTGATCCATCGGATCAGAGCCTCAGCACCCAGAATTGAACCGGTATAAGGATCTATTTTGGGCTGATACCATACATGGAATTCCCCATTTTTCAAAGCTCCTTCAAAATCATCTTCTATCTGATGAAGTTCATTTAACTGATCCACATTTAATTCATCATAGAAAGCATAATGTCTGGTACGCATTCCCTTGATAATGTGTTTTGCCTGTACGGTTTTACCATAAATCTGTTCCGGTTCGGAATGATCTGATGTCTGATAAATACCCATAAGAGGAAAAATACGTGGAATATTTAATCTGGCTGAAATTGCTTCCAGATCAGAAGTAAGTTTGTCCAATCTTTTTCCTATAGTTTCTTTATCTGTATCTAACAGAATGAAGAGAAAACGGTCTGAATTGATTCTGGCACTTAGTTCGTCGACTTGAAGATTATCCAGCAGTACTTTCCAGACTTCACGAAGCGTTTCATTCCCTTTTTCAATTCCACAGGATGTATTGATCAGTTTAAAATTCTGCAGATCCAGTGTCACGTAAGATACGGTACCGTAATCTTTATGCTGTAAGCTGTTCTGAAAGCCGGCGAAGTTATTTCCACCTGTGAGAGGGTCTGTATATGCAAGATCAAGAAGTTCCCTTTTCTGTTTGTGATACGTATAAAGATAAATACAGAATCCCGCGATACAGATCAGAAATACAATGCTGATAAGGCTGCGAACATGTTCGTTGATCGGACTTGCCAGATTCCATAGTACCTGTTCTGGAACAATCGTCAGAATAAACCACTGTTGATCTGAACGCATATTTTCCAATGGCATCATGTAATAATAATAATTTCCACGATCACTGTTATATTTTCCAATGCCTTCTTCTTCATTCTGAATATGCAGGTTAAATTGTGTAACTGCGTCAGAAGCTGCGGAGTTGGAACTTTGCAGATACTCCAACATATTAGAATATGATTTAATGGAATCCGGGGCTGAATTAGATAAAGCAATAATATCTGCAGATTCGTTGATGATACAACTGATTCCCATATTGTCAAAGGAATCGATACTTAAAATGTCATTGAATAACTGTGTACGGTATGTTGCGAACAGCACACCTTCTACTTCATTGGACTGATTATAAATTGGAACACTGAATACATTGATAGATTCAGGATTTGAACCGATCATGTCGGTGAGGCTGTTGGTAATGCAGGAGATTCCTTTCATCCCATCCTGATAGAAGTCACGATAGGAGAGATCCTGTTTATAACCATCTGTTGTTGTAGTAATTCCATTTTCATCGACGATTCCCATTCTTTTGAAACCATATGTTTCTGTGCATGCATTAAGCTGTGGCATTAGTCTGGATTCATTAAGTTCAGTTTTCTGTATTTCCTGACTGATACTATGTAGAAGATTAAACTTGTCAATAATCTCATTTGTGATGGAAACAGCATTCTGATGGGCGACATCTCCTAGATTTTTCTGTACTTCCAACGTTAAGGTTGATTGGATCAGATGGGAATACCGCATCACCGCCAACGTAACTAATATCATGGCACATACTGCTATAGCCAGTGTCTGTTTAGAAAGTCGATTGAGTTTCATACAATATCCTCATAGTTATATTTGTAAAAAAGATACAGATAAATTATACACCTTTTGAAACAACACACAATATTTTTTTGCAAAATAAATAAGTAAATGATATAATCTGGAAAAACAATAAGCAGAATTAAGTTGACATAAAACAATGTGTTGAAAACGGTGCACGGAAATGGAAACTGGTGTGCCGCTGATCCAGGGTTTGCAGGTTACAGAAAGGCATGGTTATTTATATGGAAGAATTTAATCAGGAACATAAGAGGAGACTGCATTATAAAGGAACGCACCCTCGTAAATTTGAAGAAAAATATAAGGAACTGAATCCGGAAAAATATGCAGACACGGTAGCAAAAGTCATCAGTAAGGGAAGTACACCGGCAGGCATGCATATTTCTATTATGGTTAAGGAAATTCTTGACTTTTTACAGATACAGCCCGGGCAGAAGGGACTGGATGCCACACTTGGATATGGAGGACATACCAGACGCATGCTGGAGCAATTGCAGGGAAAAGGACATCTGTATGGATTGGATGTTGATCCTATAGAAATTGTGAAGACGACGCAGAGATTACATGAAGCAGGATACGGGGAGGATGTATTCACTTCAATCCAGGAGAATTTTGCCAATATAGCCAAAGTTGCCGGGGAATATGGATCATTTGATTTTGTGCTGGCTGACCTTGGGGTATCATCCATGCAGATTGACAACCCGGAGAGAGGATTTTCTTACAAGCTGGATGGACCACTGGATCTGAGACTGAATCCCCAGAAAGGTGTCAGCGCTGCACAACGTCTGACTCAGGTAACAGAAGATGAATTAGCAGGTATGTTCGTGGAGAATTCGGATGAACCTTATGCACAGCAGATTGCAGCAGTCATCATGAAGGAAATGAAAAAAGGACAGAAAATAGATACCACAACAAAATTAAGGGAATGTATTGAAACTGCACTTGCTTTTCTGCCGGAAAATAAAGAAAAGAAGGATATCTTAAAAAAAAGCTGTCAAAGAGTTTTTCAGGCATTGCGGATTGACGTGAACAGTGAGTTTGAGGTACTTGATCAATTCCTTTACAGTTTACCACAGGTGATGGCTCCACAGGGAAGGATCGCTATATTAACATTCCATTCAGGTGAGGACAGAATGGTCAAGAAAGCATTTAAACAGTATTATAAGGAAGGAATTTTCAGCGAGATAGCAGAGGATGTGATACGTCCAAGTGCAGAAGAATGCAGAAATAATGGCAGAGCAAGATCAACGAAGATGCGTTGGGCAATCAGGAGCTGAATACAGATTCCATAAATGCCATTCATTGATAAGAGAATGGCAAAATATAAGAAGCCACTCTGTTCTATTCGTGGTACAATATGCCTTAATATGAGGGACAGAAAGGTATGGTGGTCAGTATGGTAGTAAAAGGTCCGGTGGCACCAAGGGATCCTGCAAAGAAAAGACCTTTTTTCTATGTTATGCAGGAAAAGGAGATATTTGGAGCAAAACAGCCAGATGGCAGAGGAATTCAATTTATATACGAAAATGATAACAGACTTATAAACAGTGCACAGATAGCCGGAAATGTGACAGACAGGGAAATGTTGGAGCTTATGAAAACTACAGAAGGATTCAGAAGGCTGGTGCACAGTATTGGTGTTTCTGTAGATATTGTGACACCTGTGTCACAAATCCCAAAAGTTCGATTTGCATTTCAGATGTATGGCAAGACGGATCCTTATGTGTCTGGAACTACGATCAATATGGATACTTTTGCAGACGGAGCGGAGAGGATACTGGAGTTGGCAGATGTAGAATGGTCGGATGATGATAAGGAACCGGGACAGATACGTTTTGAATTCGAACAGAGTGAACTGCAGGCAAGGGTCAGTGTGAGATTTTACCTGCAGGATGGATATGAGGCTCCCCCGGTTATTTCGGATGAAGCCGTGGATATACAGGGAACCGCATACAGACAGATGATTGGACAGTCTCTGATGCAACGTGGCAATCTGTCACGGCTTGCAGGTGCAATAAATAGGGCACAGCAGGGAGAGGATGTTACATTAGCATATATTGGCGGTTCGATCACACAGGGAGCCGGGGCAATTCCCATTCATCATCAAAGTTATGCCTATCGTTCTTATCGGGCTTTTGCAGAGCGATTTGGTAAAGCAGACAATGTACATTTTATAAAGGCAGGAGTTGGTGGTACTCCATCTGAACTGGGAATGCTCAGATTCGACAGGGATGTTCTGCGTAATGGTACTGTTAAACCGGATATTGTAGTTGTGGAATTCGCAGTAAATGATGAGGGTGATGAAACCCAGGGTGTTTGTTACGAAAGCCTTGTACGTAAGATTCTGTCACTGCCATGGCATCCGGCAGTAGTATTGCTTTTTGCTGTTTTTGCTTATGACTGGAATCTGCAGGAGCGGCTTAAAATAGTGGGAGAGACATATGAACTTCCCATGGTCAGCATTAAGGATGCCATAACAGAGCAATTTAAATTAAGCAGGAAAGAAGGCAGAGTTCTTTCAAAGAATCAGTTCTTCTATGATATTTATCATCCCAGTAATATGGGGCATCAGATTATGGCAGATTGCCTTATGAATCTGTTTGATAAAGCAGTAGATGATAAGGAACAGGACAGAACAGAAAGTCTTTTACAAAATAAAACAGCCATCAGGAATGAGCATGGTAATGGAAGAGACTATGAACAGGTAATGTTGCTTGACAGAATGCATGTCCCACAGGATGTTGTAATTGAATGTGGATCTTTTGGTGCGACAGATACAGATCTGCAGAAGGTAGAGATGGATGACAGACTGGAACCTGTGGCACAGTTCCCTTATAACTGGTATAAAATGGATAAAGAAAATGACACATTTGTCATTAAAATAACCTGTAAATCTCTGATACTGATCCATAAAGATTCGGCTGCACTGGATGCAGGAAAAGCAGATATCTATGTGGATGGAAGCTATCGTCTGACTGCAGATCCACATATAAACGGCTGGACACATTGTAATCCCCGTATCATTTTTCATGAAGAGAATGCCGTAGAACATATTGTAGAAATTCGTATGGCAGCCGGTGATGAAGAGAAAAAATTTACTATACTGGGATTTGGATATGTGCTATAATTGCCTTTGTATAAAGTAATAATTGCTTGGAAGGGCATGGTGGAACAGATTGGATACAAAGACAGAAATTGGTGCAATTAAGGAATTAAAGGAAGAATATCTGGAACCATTTATGCATTTGATGATGCAGTATGAATGTGCGATGCTCGAGGTACAGACCAAATTAGAGGTATTAAATAAGGAACTGGCTCTGGTAAACAGTCGTAACCCCTTTGAGTCGATCAAGTCCAGACTTAAGAGTCCGGAGAGCATTTATGGTAAATTGCAGCGCCGCAATATTCCTTTTTCCATAGAAAATATAGAAAAGAATCTGAATGATATCGCGGGAATCAGAGTTATATGCTCTTTCCCGGAAGATATCTATATGTTGGTAGACTGCCTGTTAAAGCAGGATGATATCATTCTGATCGAAGAGAAGGATTACATCAAGAATCCCAAACCAAATGGATATCGGAGCCTGCATCTGATTCTTGATATTCCTATTTTCCTGACAGGCGAGAAGAAGCACATGCGGGTTGAGGTGCAGTTTCGGACTATTGCGATGGATTTCTGGGCGAGTCTGGAACATAAAATGAAATATAAAAAGGATATTGAAAATGCAGATGGTATTTCCGAGGAACTGAAATATTGTGCGGATCTGATCAGTCAGCTTGACAGACGTATGGAGCAGATCCGTAACAGGATAGAGGATAATACAATGACCAACCGTGCGGGAATCATCAAGACAGAGTAGACATGTCACGGTATTCTTTTGGGGAAAGTCCATATTCCTTTTTAAAAGCACGAAAGAAAGAGGAGTAATCCCCAAAACCATATAATTCATAGGTGCTGTTGATAGGAGCACCACCAGAGATTGCAGCCTTACAGGCCTGCAATCTTTTTTTGTTTATATACTGATGCAGGGATAGACCGATATTGTCCTTAAAGGTGTGGGAAATATAATATTTGCTTACAAAGAATTCTTTTTCCAGACGTTCCAGTGATAAATCTTCCTCCAGATGGTGATTGATAAAATCACATAAAGCAATGTGCAGTTCTTTTTGCGGCATATTACCTGCAACGTGGTTTCTTTCATATATGAGACGGTTTAGATATAAAAGCAGGGAATTGACCTGAAGGGTGATCTGTGCCTTCCGGCCAAAACGCGAACTTTTTACCTCTTCTATTAATGCAAATATCTGGGACTGAATGTGATTAAAGGTAATGACATCATTGGAAAAAGAATAATTATGTGTCGTAGTCACATACTGCATCAGATAACCATAGTCCAGAGAAGACTTCATGAGACGGCTGCAGTAAGCAGTACTGATCCACAGGATAAAACGTCTGTAAGGAGTAGTATGGTCGCGAAATACAGGGTAATGTGTTACATGCGGAGGAATCAGAAGAAAGTCACCATGTTTGATGTGATAGATTTTATCCTCAACATGGATATCTACATTGCCTTCCAGAAAAAAATAGAATTCATAATAATCATGGGCATGTGGGCGGACTGCTTTCAACGGCTGGTCACTGTAGTAGTATACTTCAAAGTCCTCAGAGTACATAAATTGTCTGGTGCTGAAAGCTGTCTGTAATTCTTTTTTCTGCATACTGTTATTTCTCCCGTTACATCGATTTTCATATGAAAAAGTTTATCATGTAAAATATATTTTTTAAATATGTTGACACACGATATATGTCGTGATATGATATATTCAACATCCGATATATCAGGCTACGACATATCAGATGTCGATATAAATAAATGAGATGTTATAAAAGGCATAGTCATTAATGTGAAAAATCCATAGATGAAAGATTTTTCACACACGGGATTTGGGTCTGCGCGCACTTGACACAAATCCGGTATGCGCAAAGAATGTGCGCGGAAATGAGGATTAAGATGGAAAATGAATCAATGAATGTAATGGAGCAACAGGAAGTTCTGATAGAACAACCTAAGAAAAAGCCTGTTAAAAGTGTAGTTTGTTCGCTTCTTACGCTACTGGCCTTTATTGCGATCCAGGTTACAGTATCAGGAGTAGGAGCAGCAGCCTATATGGTTTCCTGTATCGCACAGAATGATGGTGATACTGATGCAGCCATGCAGACATACATGGATCAGATTGGAAGTTCAGGGTTTATGACTAATCTTTTGCTGGTCACGACGTTGATATGTGGAATCGTTGCACTGTTATGGTATCGTTTTGGCATTGTAAAGAAGTATGACAGATCCAAGTGGGAAGCTTTTAAAGTACAGGTAAATGGTAAAAATATTGCAAAAGTTGCGGTATTGGCAATTGGCTGTTATGGTGTTGCTTTATTACTGGCTGAACTCATAGCTATTGTGGTTCCAGGTTCTATGGAAGATTATAACGAAGTTTTGGGCATGGCACTGAGTGGAAATGAGATCGTAGCTTTTATTACCGTAGTTATTCTGGCTCCTGTTGCGGAGGAACTGGCTTTTAGAGGAATTATTTTCAGAATGCTGGAAAAGAATTGTCCTTTAGTGGCAGCTATTTTACTGCAGGCAGTTCTGTTTGGAGTTTACCATATGAATATCATGCAGGGAATTTATGTTTTACCACTTGCGATCGTACTTGGCTATGTAGCATACAGAACCAAGTCAGTATATCCTTGTATTTTCATGCATATGATCAATAATTTTATGCCAACATTATTATCAGGGCTGCCGGAGAGTACGCCGACATTACCGATAGCAGCAGCTATCATTGTTATTTGCGCAGGACTGTTGTATTTGCTGACCAGAGGTACAAAAACACAGAATGTACAGTGTTAGTTGAAGGAGGTTTGCGGTTTGAAAAAACAGGAGCCGTTAACAGAGAGTTATTTTTATATTTTACTATGTTTATATGAGAAGCCCCTGCACGGTTATGGAATCATGCAGAAAGCAGCGGCTATATCGGATGGTAATGTGAAGATAGGCTCGGGAACTATGTATGGGGCTGTCAGTAATATGCTGAAGAAGGGCTGGATCGTTGAAACCGAAAGTGATGATCCGAATGATAACAGGAAAAGGCTGTATAAACTGACAGATGAGGGCAGAAATGTATTGGAAGAAGAAGTTGACAGGGTTAGGATGCTGGTTGAACGGGCGGATGCAGTTTTCGGAGGTGGCAGATCATGAAATCACATATGACGAGTCGTAAAGTATATGGCGTATGGGAATATGACAGGGAAATAAATGATCTGAACCGGCTTTCAGAGCAGGGGTGGCAGTTGGAACATGGGGCATGCTTTAATTCCAAATTTGTCAGAAATGAACAACTCAGATATATTTATCAGCTTGATTATGCGCCTGATCTTGAAGATAAAGACAGGTATTTGTCCTTTTTTGAAGAACAGGGATGGGAATATATCAATACGACATATAATGGCTGGCATTATTTCAGAAAACCTTACAGGGAAGGGATGAGTGAAGAAGAAACACAGATTTATACAGATAAAGAGTCTCTTATTGAAATGCAGAACAGATATCTGAGAGGTCTGGTCATACTGGCAGTAGTCTTTTGCCTGCTTGCGGTCAGCAATATAATACACCTGTTCCTTGAATCATTTACATGGAATAGATTACTGGAGACAATAAGCTGTTTTCTAACTTCTTTTATATTGACGATCACCTCATGTAATATCAAAAGAAAACAAAACGGACAAGAAGAAATTACACATATTGATGTGAATATATTTCTGCTCTTGCTTGTACTGATTTTTATTTTCAGTTCCCTTAATTAATACAATAGCAAGTTTTGCAAACTGTACAACAATTAATTCAATGAAAAGCGTAGTGTAATACGTTAAAATATACTCATCAGAACAGGATAAACGATGTTTTGATGGGTATTTTTTAATTTGTAATAAGCGGGAGGTATCATTTCTATGCAGATGACTTTAAGATGGTATGGCAGTAAACATGATTCTGTTACATTGGAACAGATCAGGCAGATTCCGGGAGTAAAGAGCGTGATAACGACCTTATATGATTCGGTGCCAGGGGAGGCATGGAAACTGGAAGATATACATGCGATGAAGAAGGAAGTGGAAGCAGCAGGGCTTACTATAGCAGGTATTGAAAGTGTTAATGTCCATGATGCGATCAAAATCGGTTCTCCGGACAGAGAAGAGTATATTGAGAATTATATTACCACACTGGAGAGACTGGGACAGGAAGATATTCATATGGTATGTTATAATTTCATGCCTGTATTTGACTGGACAAGAACAGAACTTGCCAGAAAAAGGCCGGATGGTTCTACTGTACTTGCATATAATCAGGCGGCAGTAGATGCTCTCAAACCAGAGGAAATGTTCGCATCCATAGATTTGGATTCCAATGGATTTGTTATGCCGGGCTGGGAACCGGAACGAATGGCAAGAGTCAAAGAACTGTTTGAGATGTATAAGGATGTGGATAACGAGAAATTATTTGATAATCTGAAATATTTTCTGGAACGTATTATGCCTGTTTGTGACAAATATGATATCAACATGGCAATTCATCCGGATGATCCGGCGTGGAGTGTATTTGGTCTGCCACGTATCATTATCAATAAAGAAAATATTCTGCGCATGATGCATATGGTCGATAACCCACATAATGGAGTGACTTTCTGTTCGGGTTCTTATGGTACGAATCTTGAGAACAATTTACCTGATATGATCCGCTCTTTAAAGGGCAGAATTCATTTTGCACATGTAAGAAATCTGAAATTCAACTCACCTACTGACTTTGAAGAATCTGCTCATCTTTCCAGTGATGGCAGCTTTGATATGTATGAGATCATGAAAGCATTATATGAGATCGGGTTTGACGGACCGATCAGACCAGATCATGGTCGTATGATCTGGGGTGAGGTAGCAATGCCGGGATATGGATTATATGACAGAGCACTGGGGGCTGCATATCTCAATGGATTGTGGGAAGCAATTGATAAAAATTCAAGGGATGGTGATTAGTGTGAAATTATCTTATAAAGGTGTTTTTGAGCATAAGCAGGATTGGCAAAAGGCAGGATTTGAACTGCCCTCTTATGATCTGCAACAGATAAAAGAAGAAACAATACGGAATCCGGTATGGGTGCATTTTGGTGCAGGAAATATTTTCCGCGCTTTTCAGGCAAATGTAGTGCAGGAACTGCTCAATAAAGGCAGATTGAGGACAGGCCTTATTGCTGTGGAAGGATATGATTACGAAATTATAGACAGGATGTATCAACCGCATGATAATCTTGGGATTCTGGCTACACTGAAGGCAAATGGCAGTGTAGAAAAAACGGTAGTTGCAAGTATTATGGAGTCGCTGACACTGGATAGCAGTAATGAAACAAACATGACACGACTGTCACAAATATTTTCGGATCCAGGTTTGCAGATGGCAAGTTTTACGATTACGGAGAAGGGGTATAGCCTCGTTGATGGAAAGGGAGAACAACTTATTGACGTTGCCAGGGATATGCAGAACGGAACTGACAGACCTGTCAGTTATATGGGTAAGGTAACGGCACTGCTGTATGAACGTTTCAAGGCAGGTGAATTCCCTATTGCCATGGTGAGTATGGATAACTGTTCACATAATGGAGATAAACTTTATCAGGCAATCCATGCATTTGCCGATACATGGGAACAGAACGGACTGGTCAGCAAAGGATTTCTTGACTATGTGGAAAATCCTGAGAAAGTAAGTTTCCCATGGTCAATGATCGATAAGATCACACCCAGACCGGATGCATCTGTGGAGAAACTTCTACAGGAGTCAGGCGTGGAAGATTTAGAGCCTGTCATCACTGCTAAGAATACATATGTTGCACCTTTTGTCAATGCAGAAGAATGTCAGTATCTGGTAATAGAGGACAGTTTTCCCAATGGCAGACCGTTATTGGAGGAGGGCGGTATTATTTTTACTACCAGAGAAACAGTAGACAGAGTGGAGAAGATGAAAGTATGTACCTGTCTGAATCCATTGCATACTGCACTTGCAATTTTCGGCTGTCTGCTGGACTACACGCTGATTTCAAGGGAAATGAATGATCCGGTCTTAAAGAAACTGGTGGAAATCATCGGATATGAAGAAGGATTGCCTGTAGTGGTAGATCCAGGTGTGATCGATCCCAGACAGTTTATTGATGAGGTGGTAAATATACGTATACCCAATCCCTTTATGCCGGATACGCCACAGCGTATTGCAACAGATACATCACAGAAGCTTGCGATACGCTTTGGAGAAACAATTAAGGCTTATCAGCGTTCAGAGGAACTTTCAGTCAGCAGATTAGAGAAAATTCCACTTGTATTCGCAGGATGGCTGAGATATCTGTGCGGCGTGAATGATAAAGGAGAAAAATTTACACTGAGTTCTGATCCTATGCTGGATACAGTATGCCCTTATGTTGCCGGATTAAAATGGGGAGATACCGAGGTTCATGAACAGGTTGTGCCGATTCTTTCAAATGAGAAAATATTTGGTGTGAATTTATATGAAGCAGATCTTGGTGAACTGGTAGAGCAATATTTTATCGAGATGCTTAAAGGACCAGGCGCAGTAGAGGCTACCCTTAGAAAATATGTATTGTAGACAGGAACACATGCAATTGCAATTGCATTACCAGATTTATGAATATTGACACAGCACAAATAGAAGAAGTATAAATAAAATACCTAAATATATCTGAAAACTAACGGAAATATTGATTAATTTCTGATTATTCAATATAATGTATATTATACACTGAATGTAAGATTTACAGGAACATTCAGATACATGATAAGAAGACAGCAGATATATAGGAAGGTATTTTTTGTATTGTATTCCTGCTGTCATGGGAACACACGAACAGGAGGAATATAGAGGATGAAAAATAAGTCAGCAATTGTCAGTATTGTAATTTGCATGGTATTCATATTAGGGATTGCTTTTACAGTTAATAATTATTATGCATGCATTGAAGTGGAAAAAGCAGTGGCAGATACAGCAGGAATTACCATGGCTGAGGCAAAAGGACAGATAGGGGATACGATTACAGCGTTGACACTCAGAAGTGCATTATGCGGTGTACTTTCTCTCGTTATACTGGCAGGAGTTTTATATGTATTGCTGACACTTCCTTTGAAGAACGCTGTAGAGGCAATAGAGCGTGTAGCCGCATATGATCTGTCAACAGAACAGTTGGACAGACTTGGAAAATATATTAAGAGGAATGATGAGATAGGCAGGATCAGCCGCAGTATTCTGGCAATGCATGAGAATCTGACTCAGATTGTAACGAATATAAAAGGATCAGCACAAAACGTTTCAGATAATGCAGGTGAACTTACAGAAAAGACAATACAGGTAAAGACTTCTTCAGAGGAAATCAGCAAGACAATGGATGAATTGAGCAAAGGTGCAATGTCTCAGGCAGAAGAAACAACCAGAGGTGCGGCAGAGATGTCAAGGCTGGATGAAATTATTGTGAAGAACATGAATGACACCAGAGGACTTCATGACAGTGCAATGGAAATGAATGAGATCAAGGATGAAGGCCTTGATGCGATTCGTGATCTGATCCAGAAGACTATATCCAGTAAAGAAAGCATTGCAATTGTTAAGAATGCATTGTCACAGAATAATGAACAGGTTCAGAAAATAGAACAGACCAGTCAGAAGATCAATGCAATAGCAGATCAGACGAACCTTCTGTCCCTGAATGCTGCAATAGAAGCAGCCAGAGCAGGTGAGGCCGGTAAGGGATTTGCCGTTGTAGCGGAGGAAATAAGAAGTCTTGCAGAAGAAACGAATCTTCTGACCAATGAAATAGGTGGGATCATACAGGAACTTCTGGACAAAACAGAGGAATCCACCCAAAATATGGCCGATCTGGAAAAGGCTTTTGAAGTACAGGAGAGCAGTGTAGAAGACACGAAAAATAAATTCCTGAAAATTGAACAGGAACTGAGTCAGATTGAAAACGCGATCAATGCTTTGTATGAATCGGGTGATCAGATGACTCAGACAAAACAGACACTGGTCACTATGATAGAAAATCTGTCAGCCGCTTCACAGGAGAATGCTGCCTGCAGCGAAGAAGCAATGGCTTCGGTAGAAACACAGGGTAATGTTATTGGAAATATTGCAGGAATGAGCCAGAATTTATCGGCAGTAGCTGAAGTACTTCAAAATGAAGCTGCAAAATTTATAAATTAAATTATCTTTTTCTGAAAATTATTATTGCCAATCATCTGTGTAATCGTTACAATGAAAGTATGTAAAGTTCAAAGTGATAATACCGGGAATGTCCGGTAAGTGGTGTAAGAGAATGGGAGGCAGTGCATTTGGGAGGCTATGACTCAAAAGATATTACAGTGGAGCAACTGTGCAGACTGATTGATATGCTTCATCCTTGTATGGATGATTATTTATATGTATATGATCTCGAAAATGATTATTACTATATTTCACCGGAAGCAATAAAACATTTTATGCTTCCTGCTGTAGAGTTCAAAAATGTAGTAGAAAATCATTCTAAATTTGTATATCCACAGGACATTGATGAATTACAGAAGGATCTGCAGGAAATATTGGCTGGAAAGAAGGATTTCCATAATCTGCAGTATCGTTGGTTATCCAGACATGGGGAACCTATCTGGATCAATTGCCGCGGACATGTGATTCATAATGAAGATGGCACACCAAAGTATATGATAGGCTGCATTAATGAGATTGGTGCCAAGCAAAAGGCAGACAATGTCAGTGGGCTGCTTGGAATGTCAAGTATGCGTTCCTTTTTTGAAGAGCATGTTACCAGTGAATTAAAAGATGGTTATCTGATGCGTCTTGGAATAGATGATTTCAAGGAAATCAATGAGAAGCTGGGAATTGATTATGGGGATATGGTACTTAGAAAGACAGCAGAATGTATCTCTGATTGTATTTTGCCCGGACAGACGCTATACAGAGCAGTGTCGGATGAATTTCTCATCCTTGACATTCAGGGGCGTAATGCCGTACATGCAGCAGAACAGTATCAGAAGATCAGACAGGAGATCGACCATTTTGTCAAGAACAATCATTATGAAGCTGTATTCACATTATCGGCAGGAATTTTAAATGATTCGGACTGTGAGGGTGACAGTTTCTCAGATATCATGCGTTATTCGGAATTTTCATTAAATGAAGCAAAGAGACGTGGAAAGAACCGTTACTATGTATTTAATGAAGATGATTTCGAACGATTCATGAGAAGAAAACGTATTATCAGGCTGCTCAGGAAATCTGTAAACAATAATTTTGAAGGTTTTGAGGCGTTTCTGCAGCCACTCATTAATGCGTCAAGTAATACATTATATGGTGCAGAAGCACTGATGCGATATCGGACAGAAGAGTATGGTATGGTTTCACCAGTTGAATTCATTCCTTTACTGGAAGAAACAGGACTTATCATTCCGGTAGGAAAGTGGATGCTTCACCGCTCTCTGGAACTTTGCCATGAAATCCAGCAGACCGTTCCACAGTTCCGTATCAGCATCAATATTTCATATATTCAGGTCATGAAAAGCAACATTATAAGTGAATTGATATCAGCAATTGGAGAACATCAGGTAGATCCTTCTACTGTAATTGTAGAATTGACAGAAAGCGGATTACTTTCAACTGACAGCCGTGTTGCCAAGCTCTGGGTGAAATTAAAAGAAAAAGGAATTCAACTGGCATTGGACGATTTTGGTACCGGATATTCAAATTTCCATTATCTGAATGATCTGCATCCTGAGATTATTAAGATAGACCGCTCTTTTACCATGAAAGCCATTGAGAATGAATATGAATATAAGTTACTGTCGTTAATGAGTGATATGGTACATGGTATGGATGTCAAGGTATGTGTGGAAGGTATCGAGAATCTGGAGGAACTTGAGAAAATGTTGAAGGTGACACCGGATTACTGTCAGGGATATTATTTTGGCAAACCCTGCTCCTATCAGAAATTTACAGAAACCTTTGTAACACCTGCTAAAAAATGAAAATATTAAAAAAGAATCCTACCGTAAAGGTAAGGATTCTTTTTTGTAGAGAAATGTTATATTAGAATCTGCCGTTCCAGTTGAGGAATGCGAGATATCCTTTCACAGCTTCATAGATATCAGCCTTGCTGCTGACTTCATAAGGAGCATGCATATTCAGGACTGCAACACCACTGTCGATAACGTTCATGCCGTATTTTGCCATGATGTAGGCAATGGTTCCGCCGCCACCTGCATCTACCTTGCCAAGTTCTGCAAACTGATAGGATACGCCTGCATCATCCATTACTTTACGGAGTGCAGCGATATATTCTGCGTTGGCATCATTGGAACCACTCTTGCCGCGGGAACCTGTGTACTTGTTAAAAGTAACGCCCTGTGCCAGGAATGCGGCATTGTTCTTCTCAAATACATTTGCATAGAGAGGATCGAAGCCTGCGCTGACATCAGAAGAGAGCATAACGGAGTTAGCCAGCGCGCGGCGGACTAACAATTCAGAATCACCTTCTGTCATGGCTAACAACTCAGCTACAGCATTTGCAAAGAAGCTGGACTGCATACCGGTTGCCCCCACACTGCCGATTTCTTCTTTATCCACTAACAGACAGCACTGTGTACGTGTGCCGCATTTTGCATCCAGCATTGCGAACAGAGAAGTAAAGGCACAGATTCTGTCATCCTGACCATAGGAGAGAACCATACTTCTGTCGAAGCCACAGTCTCTTGCCTTGCCGGCAGGAACGATTTCAAGTTCGGCAGACTGGAAGTCCTCTTCTTCAATACCGTACTGATCGGCCAGAAGTTTTAATACATTTGCTTTGATTGCTTCTTTTTCTTCTTTATCCGTATCCTTGTCTTTTTCCAGAGGAATATTACCAATGAGCAGATCCAGATTCTCACCTGTAACGACTTCTGTAGCCTTCTTGCCCATCTGTTCTCCTGCCAGATGGATCAGCAGATCAGTGATGACAAAGATGGGATCATCTTCTTTTTCACCCAGACAGATATCTACCATTGTGCCATCTTTTTTGGCAACTCTTCCGTGAAGGGAGAGAGGAATGGCTGTCCACTGATATTTCTTGATACCACCATAGTAGTGCGTATCGAAGTATGCGAAGCCTTCTTTTTCATATAATGGGTTCTGTTTTACATCGATTCTTGGGGAGTCGATGTGAGCTCCAAGGATATTCATACCGGAGGAGATAGGTTCCTCACCGATCTGGAAAAGGGCAATGCTCTTATGCATTTGTACAGCATATACTTTATCACCCTTTGATACCTTGCCATTAGAAGCAATGATATCAGCCAGATCACGATATCCGGCTTCTTTTGCCATACGAATAGTCAACTCGATACATTCACGTTCTGTTTTGCCTTCGTTTAAGCAGTTCTTATAACGTTCGCAGATGGACTGCAGTTTTGCTTTGTCTTCATTCTGGTATGTAAGCCAGAGATTCTCTTTTTTCATATTATATGACCAAACCTTTCCGGCATCTGCAAGCATGTTGCAGACACAAATTCATACGCAACCATCATAGCACAATTGCACTCCAATAATCAACCAAATCAACCTGTATCACAAAAATGAATGAATATGCAGAAAAACCTCGATTTTACATAAGAAAAAATTCAATCACAAAGTAACAGCAGCAATGATGTCTGCAATTCTTATGGCATCTACTCTGGTTGGCTGCGGACAGACAGCAGACAACGCATCAGCAAGCGTGGAAGTGACCAATGAAACTTATGCAGCAGCCACAAACAACGGAGTACAGACAGTATCTCAGAAGGCACCTAAATATATCTTTTTATTTATCGGTGATGGTATGAGCTATCCACAGATTCAGTCAGCATCTTACTATCTGGGCGCAAAGGCAAGCCAGGGTGGCGATGTGACAGGCGGTGAGCAGTTGTCTTTTATGAATTTCCCTACAGTTGGTTCAGCACAGACTTTTGACAGCACATCTTTCTGTCCTGATTCCGCATCTACAGCAACATCTATTTCCACAGGACACAAGACTTACAGTGGTGTCATCAATATGGACACAACCAAGACTGTTAAATATACAACAATCTCTGAACAGTTAAAATCACAGCTTGGTTACAAGATCGGTGTACTTACAACAGTTAACCTGAATCATGCAACACCTGCAGCATTCTATGCGCACCAGTCTTCCAGAAAGAATTATTATGAGATCGGACAGGAACTGATCGCAAGTAATTTTGATTATTTTGCAGGCGGCGGATTCTTAAGTCCTACAGGTAAGAACAAGGATCTGGAAAGCCTCTATGATGTGGCAAAAGAAAATGGCTATACTGTAACCACGACACAGAGCGAGATCGAAGCAGTAAACAAGTCTACAGGCAAAGTGATCGCAGTTGATGAGAATCTGGCTGATGGAGATGCCATGAATTATGATATGGACCTTGCAGATAATAAGTGGGAACTTGCTGATTACGTACAGAAGGGCATTGAAGTACTGAACAATGACAAAGGTTTCTTCATGATGGTAGAAGGCGGTAAGATCGACTGGGCCTGTCATGCAAACAATGCAGCAGCAGATCCTACACTTGTTCTGACAGATTATGAAGTACAGAAGTTAAAGACTGCTTATGAAAGAACACTTAAGGTAGGTGCATCTTCTCAGGATAAGATGACACAGGAAGAATATGACCTCTATGGTACTTATGAGCCTCTTTCCGTAACCATTACACATATTCTGAATAACAAGTCAGGTATTGCATTCAGCTCTTATTCCCATACAGGACTTCCTGTACCGGTATTTGCAGTTGGTAATGGTTCAACTCTCTTTGATGGTTATTATGATAATACTGACATTTACAACAAACTTGCAGCTTTAACAAAAGTAAAATAATAGATAGTAAAAGGAAATAAATGCGGATGAAACAGATGAATCTACCGTGATCAGCAGTGGACTGATCCGTTCAGGAGAACAGGATTGTACGGTGCGTCTGCTGGGAGGCAGATTTAAAGGACAGGAAACACAGGCATATAATCTGCTGACTGGTTCTTTACAGACAGATAAAATATATGCAGTAGGAGATATTGCGCAGGTCGTTATCAGTTATCAGAATGACGAGATAATATCGGTAAATATGATCGATCATTACAGGCTGGATAAGGAAGTTATTTTACTGATGGTCTTTTCTGCTGTACTGATCATTTTTGCAAAAGGGATCGGACTGCGCAGTCTGTTGTCTTTTGTCATAACGGTACTTATGATATGGAAAATACTGGTTCCTGGCTGTCTGAATGGAGGAAATCCTATTCTCATAGGATTTGCGATCATCACAGTACTTACTGTTGTGATCATTTCACTGGTATATGGTTATGACAGGTGTTTTCTGGCAGCATCATCAGGAGTCATGCTTGGAGTGATCACGACATGTATTCTTGGTATTGTTTTTACCGGATTATTTAAAATACATGGTGCAGTCATGGCTAATTCCGAGAGCCTGTTATATTCCGGCTATGAATATCTGAATCTGACCGAGATTTTTATGGCGAGTATTTTTATCGGAGCCAGTGGTGCGATTATGGATATTGCCGTAGATATTACATCTGCTATCTATGAAGTTGTGGAGAAGAAGCCGGAGATTGACTGGAAGGAAGCTGCCATGTCGGGAATTCATGTTGGACGTGCCGCCATGGGAACGATGTCTACAACCTTACTTCTGGCTTATTCGGGCGGATATCTTGCATTACTGATGGTATTTATGGCGCAGGGAACGCCGGTATACAATATTCTGAATTATAAGGATGTGGCATCCGAAATCCTTCATACGATCGTTGGAAGTTTCGGTCTGGTAGCAGTTGCACCATTCACAGCATTGATGAGTGGACTTTTGCTGGTAAATCATAAAAAAATTGCTAAATAAAACACAGAATATTTTTATAAATATTGAAAATAATCAGAAAATATGGTACAATATTTCAGAAAAGGTACCATATTTTTTGTGTATTTATGACATTTATTTATGACAGTTTGGTAACTGTAAATGGAGGAAGATTATGAAATCAATAAGGATGAAAATGATTGTAGGCATTTTACTGTGCTCGTTGCTTTCATCGGGTGTGATCGCTGCAATTGCAATCGTCAATTCTGCACAGGTGGCAGCACAGGACACAGCAATACAGGCAAGACTCAATGGCGAGATGCAGGCAGGAGATATCAATAGTGTGATCACCAGAATAGAGCAGTCTGTGGACACACTCAGTGATGCAGTAATGCAGGATTTTGACGTTGCTGCATTCAAAAAGAGTAATGATTATGCAGATGAATATACCAGACAGATCGAAAATGAGGCTGTGAATTTTGCAAGTCATACAGATGGCGCGATCACTGCTTATGTGCGATACAATCCACAGTATTCCAATCCAACCTCCGGTATTTTCATGTCAAGAAATTCTACGCAGGATCAGTTTACATTGTTGACCCCTACAGATTTTTCAATGTATGATGCGAATGATATGGAGCATGTAGGCTGGTACTATCAGCCGGTGCAGGCTGGCAAGGCGATATGGATGGAGCCGTACCTGAATGAGAATATCAATATTTATATGATTTCCTATGTTGTCCCCCTCTATGCTGAGGATGGAACCTCTATAGGTGTCGTTGGTATGGATATTGATTTTAGCATGATCACAGATCAGGTAGATGCGATAAAAATCTATGACACAGGCTATGCTTTTCTGGCAAACGGTCAGGGTATCATCATGCATCATAAGAATCAGGAGAGCGGTATTGATATGTCACAGCAGGACAGCTCTCTCTCAGATATTACTTCTTTTATCAATGATGCTTCCAAAGAAGGGGAAGGCTATCGTTATTCTTATCAGGGGAAGGCAATGCAGCTTTTTTATTTTAATCTGAATAATGGCATGAAGATACTTCTGACGGCTCCTAATATGGAGGTTTATTCAGAAGCAAATCAGCTGGTTGGAATGATATTGACGGCATTGGCTGTGGCTTTGCTGTTATCTGCAGTAATAGGTATTCTGATAGGTAATAATATTGCGAAGCCGATCAGGTATTTGACGCAGATCATTGAACAGACCTCCCGGCTGGATTTCGCACCTACAGAAATGGGCAAGAAACTTCGTGGACAAAAAGATGAGATCGGTGTTATGGCAAGAGCCGTACATGAAATGCGGAAAATATTACGTGATATCATGGGAAGACTGGACGAAGCCAATACTACGATCACAAAGAGTATCGACCAGCTTGATACGATCATGAAGACGAACAGTGATGTAGCACAGGACAACTCTGCTGCAACACAGGAACTGGCAGCAGGCATGCAGGAGACAACAGCCAATACGCAGCATATCGTACAGAATATCGCAGAGGTAAAACATAATTCAGGAGTTATTTATCAGATGGCATTGGAGGGAGAAGAAAACTCCAATCAGGTACAGCAGCGTGCTGTCAGCATGGAAAAGACCAGTATGGAGTCCAGCAAAAAAGCTGATGAAATCTATGCACAGATGAAAGACAAGGCAGATGCAGCAGTAGAGCAGTCCAAGGCAGTTAAGAGAATCAACGAACTGACGGAGGATATTAAGGAGATTTCGTCTCAGACGAATCTGCTTGCATTGAATGCCAGTATTGAGGCGGCAAGGGCAGGCGAAGCAGGAAAAGGCTTTGCAGTAGTTGCATCTGAAATCGGAACACTTGCCTCTCAGACATTGAGTACGGTTGATAACATTAATGGTATTGTCGGAGAAGTAAATGATGCAGTAGAGAAACTGACATTATGTATCACTACGATCATGGATTTTCTGGAAAATACGGTAGTAGGAGATTATGCAAATTTCAGACATTCAGGAACCGAGTACAGAACAGATGCGGATGAATTTAAAAATGTGATGGAGCAGACCAAAGATTCCATGCAGCAACTGGAGGAATATATCAATCAGATTTCAACGGCAGCAGACGGTATCAATGACATGATAGCGCAGTCTGCAAATGGTATCAGCGATATCGCAGATAAATCAAGCCAGACGCAGAGCAGTACGATGGAAGGATATAAGCGCTTACAGGAATGCAGGGAGTCTGTTGATAAATTAAAGGGTATTGTAGCACAGTTCCACTTGTGTTAATATGCATAAAAAAACGCTTTTCGATGATTAGTCGAAAGGCGTTTTTTTATGCAGTATTACCAGTAAAGTGTTTAAAAATTAACGATTCTTGCAATGTATATAAATTCATGCTATAGTCAATTGTAAGCGCTTACATAATATATAAAACCCAGAAATGAAAGTTTTTGTATGAGTGCATAAATATGAATGGAAAGCAGGGAGGATACTTATGAGCAGACTTGAAATACCGGTACCGAATAAAGCCCAGGTTGTAGTGGAACAGCTTTATAAGGATCTGGAGAGAAGAATTGAAGCCAGTCCATCCGGTCTGTGTCCAATCGATATGTCCAGGGCATTTCTGGAACTGTGCCATGCACAGTCCTGTGGTAAATGTGTGCCATGTCGTGTAGGACTGGGGCAGCTCAAGAAGCTGATCAGTGATGTGTTAGACGGTTCTGCAACAATGGAAACACTGGATCTGATGGAGGAAACAGCCAAATCTATTATGGAAACGGCAGATTGTGCCATTGGCTATGAAACTGCCAATATGATCTATAAGGGACTGATCGGGTTCCATGATGAATATGTGGCACACATTGAACTTGGAAGATGTAACTGTAAGTATCAGCAGCCTGTACCGTGCGTATCATTGTGTCCGGCAGGAGTAGATATTCCGGGTTATATTGCACTGGTACATGAGGGACGTTATCAGGATGCGATACGTCTGATCCGTAAGGACAATCCTTTCCCAACAACATGTGGATTTATCTGTGAGCATCCCTGTGAGGCACGATGCCGCAGAAATATTGTAGATGATGCCATCAATATCCGGGGACTTAAGAGAATGGCAGCAGATCTGGCAGGTAAGGTAGAACCGCCCGTCTGTCAACCTGCTACTGGTAAGAGGGTAGCAATTGTAGGTGGAGGTCCCGGAGGACTCAGCGCAGCTTATTATTTACAGCTTATGGGACATCAGGTGGTTGTATATGAAATGCATCCCAGGCTTGGAGGTATGCTCCGTTATGGTATCCCTAATTATCGTCTGCCAAAGAACCGCTTGGATGATGATATTGATGCGATCCTTGCTACCGGAGTGCAGGTTAAGCATGGACTCCGTATCGGACAGGATATCACCATCAATGAATTGAGAGAGCAGTATGATGCAGTACTTATCACGATCGGTGCAAGTACGGATAAGAAGCTTGGAATAGAAGGAGAAGATGCCAGTGGTGTTATTTCGGCAGTACAGTTCCTGCGTGCGATCGATCTGGGGGAAGCAATTGACCTGTCAGGGCAGGAAGTCTGTGTGATCGGCGGTGGTAATGTATCCATGGATGCTGTCCGTACTGCTGTCAGACTTGGTGCGAAAAAGGTAAGCATTGTATACAGAAGAAGAGTAGCTGATATGACAGCGCTTCATGATGAAATAGAAGGAGCCATTGCAGAAGGTGTAGAGGTACAGACTCTGAAATCTCCTGTCAGAATCGAAAAAGATGAAGAGGGTAAAGTGAAGGGCTTATGGGTACAGCCACAGATGATCAGTGCGATACGTGATGGACGCGCCAGCGTACGCCCTACGGGTGAGGATGAAAGGATGATTCCCTGCACAACGATCATCGTGGCAATTGGACAGGATATTGAATCCAAGCATTTTGCGGATGCAGGTGTACCGGTCAACAGAGGTGTGATCCAGGCGGGAAGACATGGTGGATTTGATCTGTTGCCGGGTGTCTTTGCAGGTGGTGACTGTGCAACAGGTCCTGCAACTGTTGTAAAGGCAATCGGGGCAGCCAAGGTCATAGCAGCCAATATTGACGAATATCTTGGCTATCATCATACCATTTCCTGTGATGTGGAAGTACCACAGCCCAACATCGCAGACAGAACACCCTGCGGTCGTGTCAATATGACAGAGCGCGAAGTGTGTGAGCGGATCTGTGATTTTGATGGTGTGGAACTGCCTATGACAGAGGCAGAGTGCAAGCAGGAGGCATCCCGGTGTCTACGCTGCGATCATTTTGGCTATGGAATACTGAAAGGAGGCCGTGAAACAATATGGTAACACTTACAATTGACCGCAAACAGATCACAGTAGAGGACGGAAGCACCATTATGGAAGCGGCTACCGCAGCAGGAATTCCGATTCCAAGATTATGTTATCTCAAGGACATCAACGAGATCGGTGCCTGTCGAGTCTGTGTCGTTGAAATAGAAGGTAAGGAGAAACTGGTAACGTCCTGTAATAATCAGGTAGAAGAGGGGATGGTTGTTTATACCAACAGTCCCAAGGTGCGCAAGAATCGCAGACAGACAATACAGATGATCCTGTCCCAGCATAATGCAAACTGCGTGACCTGTGCCAGAAACCGTAACTGCTCTCTACAGACCATTACCAGAGATCTTAATCTTCTGGAAGTGCCTTACGAAAAAGATATTCATTATCTGCCCTGGAATAAGAACTTTCCATTGATCCGAGATGAGGATAAGTGCATCAAATGCATGCGTTGTGTACAGATTTGTGACAAGGTCCAGGGTATTAACGTATGGGAGATAGAAGGAACAGGTTCACGTACCGGTATTTATGTAGCAGGTAATCGTACCATCGAAGAATCCGCCTGTACTTTATGCGGACAGTGTATCACACATTGCCCGGTAGGCGCCCTGAGGGAGCGGGATGACACAGAAAAGGCATGGTGGGCTATTGAGAATCCGGGCAAGGTAACTGTTGTGCAGGTGGCTCCGGCGGTGCGTGCAGCCTGGGGTGAGGTATTGGGATTATCCCGTGAAGACGCAACGATGGGTAAGATCACAGATGCACTGAAACAGATGGGGTTTGATTATGTATTTGACACCGTATTCTCTGCTGATCTTACGATCATGGAAGAAGGAAATGAATTCATAGAACGCTTCAAAAAGGGCGATACCAAGCAGATGCCCATGTTCACCTCCTGTTGTCCCGGATGGGTCAGATTTATCAAGTCCCAGTATCCCCATCTGGTATCCAGACTTTCTACAGCCAAATCTCCACAGCAGATGTTTGGCGCAGTAATGAAGTCTTATTTTGCGCAGAAGATCGGAGTGAAACCGGAAGATATCGTAACCGTATCTATCATGCCGTGTGTAGCCAAGAAGGGTGAAAGTAACATGGAGTTATTCTACGGAGAATATGCAGGAAAAGATGTTGATGTCGTGCTTACGACCCGTGAACTGACTCGTATGATCCGTATGGCACATATTGATGCGAAAACTTTGCAGGACGTACCCTGCGACGACCCGATGGCAGATACGACCGGAGCTGGCGTCATATTCGGAACAACAGGCGGCGTTATGGAAGCAGCACTTCGTTCTGCTTATTATCTCATCACAGGCTCTGATCCCGATCCTGATGCCTTTGGTGAAGTACGAAGCAGCAGAGAGCAGACTAAGTGGAAGGAAGCAGAATTCCATATCAACGATCTGGTAGTCAGAACGGCTGTTGTCAATGGACTTGGTAATACCAGAGAATTGCTGGATGCTCTGGAAAAAGGCGAAGTGCATTATGATTTTGTGGAAGTCATGGCATGTCCGGGAGGATGTGTAGGCGGTGGTGGACAGCCTATCAAGGATGGCTGCGAGCTGGCAACAGACAGGAGCACAAATCTGCGTAAACTGGATGAAAAAGCAAAGGTCAGATTTTCTCATGAAAATCCCTCTGTACAGAAATTGTATGAGGAGTTTCTGGAAAGGCCGCTTTCACACAAATCCCATATGCTTTTACATACAGACCATCAGGCATGGGCGATGCCGGCAACAGATAAGTAACAGAGATATATTGACAGGAAGCAGTTCCCAAAGGGCTGCTTCTTGTTTTATGTTCCCTTGTGTGATACAGTGTAACTATTCAGAAGAAATACGTGGGTGAATGGGAATGAACACAGTTAAAGATCATGTAGAGCATGAATTTGCTCCGGTGTATAATGAAAATTCAGAGATTTTGATATTAGGAACGTTACCTTCCGTGAAATCACGGGAGAATCATTTTTATTACGGACATCCGCAGAATCGTTTCTGGAAACTGCTTGCAGCACTTATGGATGCTCCGGTTCCGGCTACGATTGAGGAGAAAAAGGCATTTTTGCTGATGTATCACATTGCGGTATGGGACGTGATCGCAAGTTGTGATATTATAGGCTCAAGCGACAGCAGTATTTCCAATGTAGTACCCACTGATCTTTCAAAAGTACTGATGAATGCACCAATCAGGCAGATTTATGCAAATGGGGCGACTGCTGCAAAACTGTATCATAAGTATCAGGAGAAGCTGACAGGAAGGGAGATTATTACTTTACCTTCCACAAGTCCTGCCAATGCGGCTTTTACTATGAACAGACTTATAGAAAAATGGAAATGTATTTTAATGAAAGATAATGAAGATTGAAGAAGGGAAGCGTAAATCATGTTTGAACAGGAAACAGAGGATGCGGTAAGAGTAGTAGAGGAGTTTATGGAACAGGCTAAATTACAGTCGGGAGATCTGGTAGTGATCGGATGTTCTACCAGTGAGATTGCCTCACACAGAATAGGTTCTAATTCTAATGTTGAACTGGGAGAGGCTGTTTTCCTGGCGATGTACCATGCATTCCGGCGCAAAGAGATCAGCATAGCCACACAGTGCTGCGAACACCTTAACCGGGCACTGATCATAGAGAGAAAGGATGCACAGCGCTTTGGTTATGAGGAAGTCAATGTTGTGCCACAGCCAAAGGCAGGAGGCTCGTTCTCGACTGCAGCCTGGAAACATATGCAGGATCCTGTTGCAGTGGAGCATATTCAGGCAAAAGGTGGCATTGATATCGGTGATACCCTGATCGGCATGCATTTAAAGGCAGTTGCTGTGCCGGTAAGAATTGAGCATCCTCTAATAGGAGGTGCGCATATTGTGTGTGCAAGGACCAGACCGAAATTTATTGGAGGAGAAAGGGCACATTACAATGAGGCATTGTTGTAAACATAAAATTTTGGGAAAATCCCTTTTCTTAAATGTAGGGTATGTGTTATAATTGGCGTAGTGTACGGAAAGTGTGGTCGGAAATCAGATGGCTGAAGTTGAGAACAAAAGACAGAGACGTGTGAAACGTCTGAAAAAGTTGATCGTAATGATGATAGTCATGGTATTTATCATACCTGTCTGTATCAGCATAGTTCTGGCTGTCCGGTTGCATGGACTTCGGGAGGAAGTGCATGGATTACAGGCTCAGATAGAGGCCGTACAAAATGCTTTACGTGTGGAAGAGGAGAACACGGTCGGAACACGTGAATTGACAGAGGAAGAAGCATCCATGGATGTACAGACTCTGGAGAATCGGATTGAATGGAGCAGTTCAAACGGCAGTTTGTCAAATGAATCAGATATTCATAAAGTATATCTGACTTTTGATGATGGACCAAGTGCCAATACTGACAGGATTCTGGATATTCTGGATCAATATGGTGTAAAAGCTACATTCTTTGTAGTGGGTAAAGAAGGCTATAATGACCAGTACCGCCGTATCGTGCAGGATGGACACACACTTGGCATGCATTCCTACAGCCATGTATACAGAGATATTTATCAGTCTGTAGAAGCTTACAGTCAGGATCTGGAGAAGCTTCATACATATTTGTATGAACTGACAGGTGTTGACAGTAGAATTGTCCGGCTGCCGGGTGGCAGCAGTAACACGATCTGCAGAAATGGAATACAGGATATTCTTGCATATCTTGGTCAGGAAGGAATTACTTATTACGATTGGAATGTGTCCAGTGGCGATGCTGCCAGCGGATATATCAGTGCACAGCAGATAGCCGATAATGTATTGGATCATGTTGACCAGCACAATACATCAATTGTACTGATGCATGATGCATCCGCCAAGAATACAACAGTGGAGGCTCTTCCAATTATTATTGAGAAAATATTGGAATCAGAGAATACTGTATTGTTGCCTATCACGGAGGATACAGTACCGATTCAGCATGTTCAGGCAGAATAAGGGTAAAAGGATGCCCTGATAACAAAATTGGAGGATAGTGAAATGGGTTTTTTTCAGGATTTGAAACAGGATTTATCTCAGGCAGTAAATGAAATGGTACCTGAGGAGGGAGAAGTAGAAACAGGAGATCTCGCATCCAAGGCAGAAGTAACTTCATCAGAGGATCTCTTTGGACAGACAGACGGAGAGGATTTCGCAGACCTTGAAGCTATGCTTGAAAATGAAGCAACAGCTTTGGGCAGCAAAACTCAGGAGCCAAAGGAAGAAGTAGTAAAACAGCCCAAGGAGGAGATTCAGGTCGAGCCACAGCAGGCAGAACAGGCTAATGACGAAGTCGAAGAACTCCTGAATGAAGTAGAACAGAACCTTTCTGATCAGGTATCTTCCATGGAGAGAAAGACAGAACCTGATTTTAGAAATACAAGAGATATGAGCTTCTTTGCATCCACATCAGCAGAAACATCTTCTGACACAGCAGTGATCACAGCAGGAATGACCATTACAGGTGATGTGATCAGCAGTGGCAATATGGATCTGATCGGTAATATCAATGGTAATATCGAAATCAATGGTAAGCTCAATGTGACAGGAAGTATTAACGGTAACTCATCCGCAGCCGAGATTTATGCAGAATCCGCACAGATCAACGGTGAGGTCAAGAGCAAGGGAAGTGTAAAGATTGGACAGAGTTCAGTTGTGATCGGCAATATCTTTGCTACCAGTGCAGTAATTGCAGGTGCAGTAAAGGGTGATATTGATGTACACGGTCCTGTTGTTCTGGATACATCAGCTATCGTTATGGGAAATATAAAATCCAAGTCCGTACAGATCAATAATGGTGCGGTCATTGAAGGTATGTGCTCTCAGTGCTATGCTGAGGTAAGCCCGACCTCCTTCTTCAGTGATGTGAAGAAAAACAGAAAGTAAGAATAAGAGGAATAAGAAAATGCAGAGAATTTTGTTGAAATTAAGCGGTGAAGCGCTTGCCGGTGAGAAGAAGACCGGATTTGATGAAGCAACAGTTACAGCAGTAGCCAAACAGGTAAAAGAAATCGTAGACAGCGGTATTCAGGTAGGTATTGTAATAGGTGGAGGTAACTTCTGGAGAGGAAGAACCAGTGAGACGATCGACAGAACAAAGGCTGACCAGATCGGTATGCTGGCAACTGTCATGAACTGTATTTATGTATCAGAGATCTTCCGTTTTGTAGGAATGGAAACAGAGGTATTTACACCGTTTGCATGTTCTTCTTTTACAGAACTGTTCTCCAAGGACAAAGCGATCAGGGCATTGGAAGCCGGCAAGGTAGTATTCTTTGCAGGCGGTACAGGTCATCCTTATTTTTCAACAGATACAGGTGTAGTACTTCGCGCCATTGAAGTAGAAGCAGAAGTAATTTTGTTAGCCAAGGCAATTGATGGTGTATACAATGATGATCCAAGAGTCAATCCGGCAGCTACCAAATATGATGAAGTTTCCATTGATGAAGTAATTGCAAATAATCTTCAGGTAATGGATATGACAGCATCTATCCTTGCGAGAGATAATAAGATGCCGATGTGGGTATTCGGTCTCAACGAGGATAACAGTATTGTGAATACATTAAAAGGTAAATTCAACGGAACGAAAGTTACCGTATAATAAAACAGGATATTATAGTAGGAGGGCAACCAGAACATGGACGCAAGAGTAAAAACATATGAAGAAAAAATGCAGAAGGCTTTCGATTTCCTTTTGGCAGATTATCAGACAATACGTGCAGGACGTGCAAATCCGCATGTATTGGATAAATTAAAGGTAGACTATTATGGAACACCTACACCAATTCAGCAGGTAGGTAATATTACTGTTCCGGAAGCCAGAATGATCCAGATCGCACCATGGGAGAAGAGTCTGATCCGCGAGATCGAGAAAGCAATTATGGCATCAGATATCGGAATCACACCTAATAATGATGGTTCAGTTATTCGTCTGGTATTCCCTGAATTAACAGAAGAAAGAAGAAAAGATCTTGTTAAGGATGTAAAGAAGAAAGGTGAAGAGGCTAAGGTTGCTATCCGCAATATCAGACGTGATGCAAATGATGCTTTTAAGAAACTTGCCAAGACAGAAATTTCAGAAGATGAAATTAAGGATCTGGAAGATTCTGTACAGAAGATCACAGATAAGTACATCAAGGATGTAGACAAGGCTGTAGAAGATAAGTCAAAAGAAATCATGACAGTATAGTCATGACAGTGCAGTTATGACTGTACATTTAACAATACATTATAAGGTGGGGCATGCATGAGGGATGTAATGCCCCCTTTTACCGTTTATAGGCGTAAAACAAAGGAGGCAACTTCAAATGAGTATACCTACACACGTAGCGATAATTCTGGATGGAAATGGAAGATGGGCAAAAGCAAAGGGACTGCCGCGTAAGGCAGGACATGTTCAGGGAGCAAAGAACGTAGAGACGATCTGCGAAGCAGCTTATAATATGGGAATCAAATACCTGACAGTGTATGCCTTCTCAACAGAGAACTGGAACAGACCTCAGGATGAGGTAGATGCCCTGATGCAGCTTCTTCGTAATTATATGAAGACCTGTCTTAAGACGGCTGCCAAAAACAATATGAGCGTCAGAGTCATTGGAGATAAAACACGATTAGCAGATGATATCAGGGATTCAATTGCAAAATTAGAGGAAGCTACGAAGGATTATACAGGTTTACACTTCCAGATCGCTTTGAATTATGGAAGCCGTGATGAGATCACCAGAGCTGTAAAAAGTCTGGCACAGCAGGTAGCAGCAGGAGAACTGGCACCTGAACAGATCACGGAACAGACAATATCGGAACATCTGGATACTGTCGGGATACCTGATCCTGATCTGATGATCCGGACTTCAGGCGAACAGAGAATTTCCAATTATCTGTTATGGCAGTTAGCATATGCAGAATTCTATTTTACACCGGTTCCGTGGCCTGATTTTGGTAAAAAAGAGCTTGAAAAGGCGATCGAGGCATATCAGAACAGAGACAGAAGATACGGACTGGTAAAGGAGGAATAAAAGGATATGGCTGGCAAAATCAGTAAAGAAAGAACGATCAGTGGTATTGTTCTGGTCATCATTGCATTAGCGACTATTCTGCCGGGAGGACCGATTCTGGCATTGACTCTCTATATAATATCCAATATTGCATTCCTGGAATTGACCAAGGCATGTGGCATTCATACGGGAGAGAAACCGAATGCACTGGAAATTACAGGATTTCTGGCAATTGCAGCGTATTATCTGTTGATTTATTTTGCACAGACTCCAACCTATTTTATGATTACCGTCATTTTGTTACTTATGGTATTAATGGCAGTCTATGTATTGACATTTCCCAAATTCACAGCCAATCAGGTCATGACAACCTATTTTTGTCTGATCTATGCACCGGTGATGCTGTCCTTCATATTTCTGACCAGGCAGTTGCCATATGGCATTTATCTGGTGTGGATGATATTTATCAGTTCATGGATATCAGATACCTGCGCATATCTGGTGGGCGTTTTGATCGGTAAGCATAAGCTTGCACCTGTATTAAGCCCCAAAAAGTCAATAGAGGGTTCCATAGGCGGGATTCTCGGTTCTGCAATTGTGGGAGCTGTTTTTGGCTTTTTCCTGTTAGATAAAACATTAGGTGGACATCAGTATGGTGTGATGCTCTTTATAATTGGAGGAATTGGTTCTGTAATATCCCAGATCGGAGATCTGGCTGCTTCAGCGATTAAGCGTAACCATGACATTAAGGATTATGGTAAATTAATTCCGGGACATGGCGGCATCATGGATCGTTTTGACAGTGTTATTTTTACGGCACCTATGATCTATTTTCTGGTTATTTTATTCCTGTAAGAGAAAGAAGGAGATTTTGTGAAAAAAATAGCAATATTAGGTTCAACGGGTTCTATTGGAACCCAGACCCTTGAAATAGTGAGAGATAATCGTTCTGATCTGGAAGTTGTGGCGCTGGCTGCAGGCAGCAACGTGGAACTTATGGAGAAACAGGTCAGAGAATTCAGACCTAAGCTGGTTTCTCTACAAAGCGAAGAAGCATGCAGGGATCTGGCAGACAGATTAAAAGATATGCAGGTCACGATCGTACCGGGGATGGAGGGGCTGATCCAGATTGCTGAAATGGAAGAGTCAGATGTGCTTGTAACAGCAATTGTCGGAATGATAGGAATCAGACCTACGATAGCAGCCATCAAAAAAGGTAAGGATATTGCACTTGCCAATAAAGAGACACTGGTGACAGCAGGTCATATCATTATGCCTCTGGCTGCGCAGATGGGAGTATCTATTCTGCCGGTGGACAGTGAACACAGTGCTATTTTTCAGTCCATGCAGGGTGAAAAGAAAGAGCAGGTAAGTAAACTGCTCATTACAGCATCCGGTGGTCCTTTCAGGGGAAGAACCAGAGAACAGCTGGCAGATATCCGGGTAGAAGATGCACTTAAACATCCAAACTGGTCAATGGGGCATAAGATCACGATCGATTCTGCTACACTTGTGAATAAGGGACTGGAAGTTATGGAGGCAAAGTGGCTGTTTGACGTAGAACTGGATCAGATTCAGGTAGTTGTACACCCACAGAGCATTATTCATTCTATGGTGGAGTATGTGGATGGCGGAATCATTGCACAGTTAGGTACACCTGATATGAAACTTCCGATTCAGTATGCTCTGTTTTATCCTGACAGACGCCCTATGAAGGGAAAACGAGTTGATTTCTATGAATTGGGCAGTATAACTTTTGAAAGACCTGACATGGAGACTTTTACCGGATTGAAACTTGCACTTCGTGCAGCCAGAACAGGCGGAAGTCTGCCCACGGTGTTTAATGCTGCCAATGAGAAGGCAGTAAGTCTTTTCCTGAACAGAAAGATTAAATTTCTGGAAATTCCTGAACTGATTGAGATGTGCATGGATGAGCACAAAGTTGTAGATAATCCGAATGTGGAAGAAATTCTTGCAGCAGAAGCAGAGAGTTATGACAGAATTGCACGCAGATTTGCATAGAGATATAATCTGACTCATTATTTGTCAGGCAACTCATAAGATGATAGTAAGTCGATAGGTAATATAAGGAGGTAAATGATGCTGTTGACTTTGATTGTATTTGTACTTGTATTTGGCGTCGTTGTCATTTCCCATGAATTGGGACATTTTCTGATCGCGAAGCTGAACGGCATCAAGGTAGTAGAGTTTGCAGTTGGAATGGGACCTGCAATCTGTAAATTCACAAAAGGAGAAACCAGATATGTACTTCGTCTGCTCCCTTTGGGCGGAGCCTGTATGTTTGAAGGCGAAGATGGCGTATATTCAGAGCAGTCTAAGGAAGAAGGTGCAGAACCTGTAAAACAGGAAGGCGCTTTTAATGAAGCAAATGTCTGGGCAAGAATTGCGACCGTATTTGCAGGTCCTTTCTTTAACATGATACTGGCTTTTCTGCTTGCACTGATCGTAGTTGGATTTTCCGGTTCAAGTAGACCAACAGTAAATTCTCTTATGGAAGGATATCCGGCAGTTGAGGCAGGACTGGAAGTAGGAGATGTTATTACCAGAATAGATGGAGAGAAGATCTATCTACAGGGAGAGGTGACACTGATATCAGCCTTAAACCAGGGAGATACCATGCATTTGCAGTATAAACGTGATGGCAAGACATATGAAACAGATCTTACTCCTCAATATAGTGAAGAAGATAATCGTTATTATATGGGATTTACGATAGGAGATCATGTAGACGCGAAGGGATTTACACTGGTTCAATACAGTTATTACGAGGTTCGTTATTGGTTCAAGGCAACGATCAAGAGCCTGCTCATGCTGATTCAGGGTAAGCTGTCAGCAGATGATCTGTCAGGTCCGGTAGGAATCGCGGCGACAATAGATGAAACTATAGAAGCAACGAAACCATATGGAATTCCAACAATGGTACTTACAATGATCAATTTTGCAATCCTTTTAAGTGTCAATCTGGGGGTAATGAATCTGCTTCCGATTCCGGCATTGGACGGCGGCAGACTGTTGTTTCTTCTGGTAGAGGTTGTACGCGGCAAACCGATTCCTCCTGAAAAAGAAGGAATCGTCCACTTTGTCGGATTCGTCGTCCTGATGATATTTATGATATTTGTAATGTATCATGATATTGCAAGATTGATGAGATAATTGTAACTATTCAGAATATTGACCTGCTGTTAAGAAGAACAGGTAACAAGAAAGGTACGATAATTACTATGTTATATCGAGATCAAACCAAAGTAATAAAGATCGGGAATAAGGTGATCGGTGGTGGTAATCCGATCATGATCCAGTCCATGACCAATACAAAGACAGAGGATGTAGCGGCTACTGTGAACCAGATACTGAGATTACAGGAAGCAGGCTGTGATATCATCCGTTGTACAGTTCCCAATATCAATGCAGCAAAAGCCATTGCGGAGATCAAGAAAGAAATATCGATTCCTCTGGTGGCAGATATTCATTTTGACTATAGAATGGCAATTGCTGCCATGGAGAATGGTGCGGATAAAATACGTATCAATCCGGGAAATATTGGAAGCAGAGAACGTGTCGCAGAAGTAGTGCGTGTTGCAAAAGAACGTAATATTCCAATCAGAGTAGGTGTCAACAGTGGTTCTCTGGAGAAAGAACTGGTAGAGAAGTATCATGGAGTGACCGCAGAAGGCATCGTGGAGAGTGCATTGGATAAGGTCAGAATGATAGAAGATATGGACTATGATAATCTGGTGATCAGTATTAAATCATCAGATGTACTTATGAGCGTGAAGGCGCATGAACTTCTGGCGGGTAAAACTCCATATCCGTTACATGTAGGGATCACAGAATCAGGAACTGTAACGAGTGGAAATATTAAATCCTCTATCGGTCTTGGTATTATTCTGCATGAGGGAATTGGAGATACAATACGGGTATCTCTGACAGGTGATCCTGTGGAAGAAATTAAATCTGCCAAGCTTATTCTGAGGACTCTGGGATTGCGCAAGGGTGGAATAGAAGTCGTATCATGTCCGACCTGTGGCAGAACCAACATTGATCTGATTGGTCTGGCTAATCAGGTGGAAAATATGGTACAGAATTACGAGCTTGACATCAAAGTAGCGGTTATGGGTTGTGCAGTAAATGGCCCAGGAGAAGCAAAAGAGGCAGATATCGGTATTGCCGGTGGTATTGGTGAAGGATTATTGATCAAAAAAGGTGAAATCGTACGCAAGGTACCGGAAAATGAATTGTTGGCGACCTTAAAGAACGAACTGGATAATTGGGTAAGGTGAAAATCTATATATGGAAAAGAATTTTTTTGAGGCATTTCCTAATTTAAAACTGACTGGAGCACGTAAAGATCTGTTCGAACAGGTCGTAGTTGAAAGAATTACTGCGACCAGAAGAAAGGATATTCTTCGCATTTATATCAGAAGTGAGCGTTTGATCGAAAAAGAAGAGGTGTATGGAGTCGAGCAGGAAATTAAGAAGCAGTTCTTTCCCAAGGATAATATTATTATTAAAATATATGAGAAATTTATATTATCCAGTCAGTACAATCCTGAAAAACTGATGGATACATATAAAGAAAGTGTTCTGATGGAGTTAAAGGACTCAGAACACATGCTGTATACAATGTTTCGTCAGGCAGATATGGAGTTCCCGGATGAACAGACAGTAAAACTTACTCTGGAGGACAGTGTGATAGCCAAGTCCAAAGAGGATGAACTGATCCGTATTCTGGATAAGGTATTGAATGAACGCTGCGGATTTCGTGTCAAGTTTCATGTAGATTACAGAGAAGCGGCTGAGAGTAAGTATCGTGAAGAGGATGAACTCAGGATCAGGCAGATGGTAGCAGGAATCACAGACAAAGTGTCCATATCAGCAGATGGAATGGTCGGAGAGACACCGACGCAGTCTTCAGGAGAGGACAAAGCGCCTGCAAAGGCTGAGAAGCCCAAAGCACCTGAGAAAACTGCATCCTTTGGAAAACAGGAGAAGAAGTTTGAAAAGGGTGGATTTACGAAGAAGAGCGATGGTTTCCAACGTCGATTCCAGAAGAAATCAGACAATCCGGATGTTATTTTCGGACGTGATTTTGATGATGAAGTCATTACAATTGACGAAATCTGGGGCGAAATGGGAGAAGTAGTCATCCGGGGTAAGGTGCGTACTCTGGAGCAAAGGGAAATTCGTAATGAGAAAACAATAGTAAGTTTTGAAATTACGGACTTTACAGATACGATCAAAGTTAAGATGTTCGTGCATAATGAGCAGTTGCCTGAACTTCTGGCGGAACTGAAAGTCGGTTCCTTTATGAAAGTCAAGGGTGTAACAGTAAATGATACATTTGACAGGGAATTAACAATCGCAACGGTAATTGGTCTGAAGAAAATCCCGGATTTCACCACTTCACGTATGGATAACAGTGTAAAGAAGAGAGTAGAATTACATTGTCACACCAAGATGAGTGATATGGATGGGGTATCTGATGTAAAAGATATCATCAAGCGTGCAAAAAAATGGGGACACAAAGCAATTGCCATAACGGATCATGGCTGTGTACAGTCTTTCCCTGATGCAAACCATGCATTGGATAAGGATGATACGTTCAAGATCATATATGGCGTAGAGGGATATCTTGTAGATGACCTCAAGGAAATCGTAACAGATGGTAAGGGGCAGTCTCTGGATGAAAAATATGTAGTATTTGATATCGAGACTACAGGATTTTCTCCTGTTACGAACCGTATTATAGAGATTGGTGCCGTGAAGGTAGAACATGGTGAGATTACAGAGCGTTTTTCCACATTTGTTAATCCGCAGGTACCGATCCCCTTTCATATTGAAAAATTGACCAGTATCAATGACAGCATGGTCATGGATGCTGATACGATAGAAGTGGTACTGCCACAGTTTCTGAAATTTGTCGGAGATGCTATCCTGGTAGCACATAATGCAAATTTTGATGTGAGCTTTATTAAGGAAAATGCCAAAAGACAGGGAATCCCTGTGGACTTTACCTATGTGGACACAGTAGGAATTGCCAGAGCACTGTTGACGGGACAGTCTAAATATACACTGGATGCAGTTGCCAAGACACTGGGAATTTCACTGGAAAACCATCATAGAGCAGTAGACGACGCAGAGTGTACGGCTGAAATCTTTGTGAAGTTCATTGATATGCTGAAGAAAGATGGGATCATGGATCTGGCTTCATTAAATGAACTTGGTAAATCGAGTGTAGAAGCCATCAGAAAGTTACATTCTTTTCACATTATTATTCTGGCAAAGAACCAGACTGGACGTATTAATCTGTATCGACTGGTATCGGAATCGCATTTAACGTATTTTCACAAAAGACCATTGATCCCAAAGAGTCTGATCCAAAAGTACCGCGAGGGACTTATTATAGGAAGTGCCTGTGAGGCAGGTGAACTATTCAGAGCTTTGCTGGACGGACAAAGTGATGAACAACTGGCAAGAATCGTAAGATTCTATGATTACCTTGAGATACAGCCTCTTGGAAATAACCGTTTCATGATAGAATCTGAGAAACATCCCGATATTAAATCGGATGAAGATCTGATCGAGTTGAATAAACGTGTTATCAAGTTAGGAGAACAGTTCAATAAACCGGTGGTTGCTACCTGTGACGTGCATTTTCTGGACCCGGAGGATGAGATATACAGACGTATCATCATGACAGGTAAAGGATTTAAAGATGCAGATAATCAGGCGCCGCTGTTTCTTCGTACAACAGAGGAGATGCTGGATGAATTTTCCTTCTATCTGGGCAGTGAAAAGGCAGAGGAAATCGTCATCACCAATACAAATATGATCGCAGATATGTGTGACAGAATTGCACCGGTCAGACCGGACAAGTGCCCTCCCGTTATTGAAAACAGTGATCAGCAGCTTACAGATATCTGTTATCGTAAAGCACATGAAATGTATGGCGAACAATTACCGGAAATTGTTGAGGCCAGGCTAAAGAGAGAATTGAATTCCATTATCAGTAATGGATTTGCCGTTATGTATATTATTGCGCAGAAGCTGGTATGGAAGTCTGTGGAAGACGGATATCTGGTTGGTTCCCGTGGTTCTGTTGGTTCTTCCTTCGTGGCAACTATGGCGGGAATTACAGAGGTTAATCCACTTAGTCCACATTATTATTGTAAGAAATGCCATTATACGGATTTCTATTCGGATGAAGTAAAGGCATTTGCCGGAATGGCAGGATGTGATATGCCGGATAAGAACTGTCCGGTATGTGGGGAGAAGCTGGTAAAGGACGGATTCGATATTCCTTTTGAGACATTCCTTGGATTCAAGGGAAATAAGGAACCTGATATCGACCTTAACTTCTCTGGTGAATACCAAAGTAAGGCTCATAAATATACGGAAGTTATTTTCGGCTATGGTCAGACCTTCCGTGCCGGTACTATCGGTACGCTGGCTGACAAAACGGCATTCGGTTATGTAAAAAATTACTATGAGGAACGTGGTAAACACAAGAGAACCAGTGAGATCAACCGTATCGTAGAAGGCTGTGTAGGTGTCAGACGTACCACGGGCCAGCATCCCGGAGGTATCGTTGTATTGCCGGTGGGTGAGGAGATCAATTCATTTACTCCGGTACAGCATCCGGCAAACGATATGACAACAGACACAATAACAACACATTTTGATTACCACTCTATCGACCATAACCTGCTGAAACTTGATATTCTCGGACACGATGATCCGACCATGATCCGTATGCTGCAGGACTTGACAGGAATCGATCCTATCACGATTCCACTGGATGACAAGGATGTTATGTCCCTGTTCCAGAATACATCGGCACTTGGAGTCACACCGGAGCAGATTGGCGGCTGTAAACTGGGAGCATTGGGTATTCCCGAGTTTGGTACCGATTTTGCGATGCAGATGTTAATTGATACACAGCCTAAGTATTTCTCGGATCTGGTCAGAATCGCCGGACTATCCCATGGTACGGATGTATGGCTTGGCAATGCACAGGAACTTATCAAGAGTGGTCAGGCAACGATTTCAACAGCAATCTGTACCCGTGATGATATCATGACTTATCTGATCAGTATGGGGCTGGATTCGGAGGAATCCTTCAAAATCATGGAGGCAGTCCGTAAAGGAACTGTTGCAAAGCATAAATGTGCGAACTGGGAAGAATGGAAAGCAGATATGAAGGCACATGATGTGCCGGACTGGTACATCTGGTCCTGTGAGAAGATCCAGTATATGTTCCCTAAGGCGCATGCGGCAGCTTATGTTATGATGGCATGGAGAATTGCCTATTGTAAAGTTAACTATCCATTGGCATATTACTGTGCATATTTCAGTATCCGCGCATCTGCATTTTCCTATGAGATCATGTGTCAGGGACAGCAGCATCTGGAAGCTACCATGGCTGATTACAGGAAGCGCAGCGATACCCTGACCAATAAGGAGCAGGATGCTCTTAAGGATATGCGAATCGTACAGGAGATGTATGCCCGTGGATTTGAATTTGAGAAGTTGGACATCTTCCGTGCTCATTCACGAAATTTCCAGATCGTAGATGGTAAAGTAATGCCGTCTCTGAGCAGTATTGACGGTCTGGGTGAGAAAGCAGCAGATGCCATCATGGAAGCTGCCAAGGATGGTCCATTCCTGTCCAAAGACGATTTCCGGAGCCGAACCAAAGTGTCCAAGACAGTAATCGATATGATGAGTGATCTCGGACTTCTGGGCGATATACCGGAGTCCAATCAGATCAGTTTGTTTGATCTGGTGGGGTAGTAAATGATAGGTAATTGCGAAACAAGTTTACAATTTTGATTGACATAGAAAGTATTGTAAATAAAGATGATGTGCTCACGTATCTGATCCATTTGGAAACAAATATACTATTAATTGGAATTAATTATGATAAAGAAAGTAAACAACATCAATGTTTGACCGAAGTGTACGAGAAAAAATAAGCGGTTTAATTTAGAACATATAATGATGTTAATGGATTAAGAAGACAAGCTTTATATAAAGTTTTTATGTTACATTGTGTTATTGCAGACAGGTATATCAATTATGCGGCTGTTGAGCCAGCAGGATAAGATAGAAGTACTCAGACCGCAGTCATTGAGGGATGAAATGCATAATATTCTGCAGAATATGTTAAATTTATATCAATAAGAGTACGACTTATTACATTTGAGGTACGAGTTTTTACATTTGGCTTGCCTTTGTTTATCAGCTTGTTATAATGCCATTTACAAGCGCTTGAATAATAGACAAAGGATACTTTAAATGACTAAGGAAAAGACAAAATTTACATCAGCGTTGGAGAAGGCAACCGGTGAGATAAAATACAACATGACCAATGATTATATGTTCTGTGCATTGTTTCAGCAGAATATAATCGCATTGAAGGGATTGTTAAGTTCACTGCTTCAATCTGGAGATGCAGGTGGTGAACCGCCATGACTGGCCGGAACGGTCCATAGGATATTTGAGTCGTATGTATAACAGCTTGCAGAAAGGTGATCAGTATATTAATGTGAAACCGGCTGTTCATGTCGGAATTTTGAACTTTTCACCCTTTGATGGTGAACCGATTTTTTATTCCAGAAATATGTTGATGGATATGAATAAACGTCGCATATATAGTGACAAATTTCAAGTTAACGTGTTAGAATTGAAACAGGTAGAGCTTGCCACAGAAGAGGATAAAAAGTGGAATCTGGATTTCTGGGCGAAACTGTTCAAAGCCAGGACTTGGGAGGAGTTAAAAATGATTGCGAAAGACAATGAATATTTTACAGAAGCTTCCAATACATTGTGTGATTTATATGCGGATTTCAACGTGCGTGAGAGATGCAGAGACAGGGAGGATTATGAACTGGAACAGAAATATCTGCATGATACTATAGAACAAAGAGGTATCAAGATAGAACAATTGATCAAGATGCATGAGCAGGATCAAATGGAGATAAGACAAAAGGATATCTTGTTGGAAAAGAAAGATGCTATGATTGAGCAATTAAGGCGTGAGCTGGAAGAACAAAAAAGGTAATTTGGAAAGTAGTACAGCATGGGATTTACAGTAGCAAGTTTGCTGTAAATGTGCTAGACTTGTCACATATGGAACTGGTAATGTACTAGGTAGGATAAGAGTTGGGATCTTGATTTCCGGGCGAAACTGTTTAGCAGAAAGGATGAATTATCATTATGAGAAAGAATTTTGGAGTAAAACCTTATACTTATCCACAGCCTGTATTTATTATTGCTACTTATGGTGAGGACGGTACACCTGATGCCATGAATGCAGCATGGGGTGGAATCAGCGAAGGCAATGAACTGTCCATGTGTCTGAGCGCCGGACACAAAACCGTGAAGAATATACTCAAGAGAAAAGCTTTCACGGTTAGTATGGCAGATGCGGCTCATGTTGTTGCATGTGATTATGTTGGAATTGCATCAGGCAATGATGTGGCAGAAAAATTTGCCAAGGCTGGCTTTCATGCAGTTAAGTCAGAATATGTTGATGCACCATTGATCGAAGAATTGGCAGTTGCAGTAGAATGCAGGTTAAAGAGTTATGATGAAGAGACGTGCAGAATGGTTGGAGAAATTGTAAATATCAGTGTAGATGAAAGTGTTCTGGATGAACAGGGTAAGGTTGATGTAGCTAAGGTGCAGCCAATTACTTTTGATCCTTTCAACAATACGTATGTAAAGTTAGGTGAAGTAGTGGGAAATGCATTTAAAGATGGGGCAGCATTAAAATAATTGTAATAAATATGGGCGAGTGACAGAAGTGTCATTCGCCCATTGCTTTTATGCATATTCTTTTATAATGCCCTGTAGAACTTCAGCGGATTTTCTAAGTTCCTGAAGTTCGGAATCGCTTAGTTCAATTGGAACAACGGTTTCGATTCCGTTTGCGTCAACTACAGCAGGAATACTGAGAACAACATCGGACAGCCCGTATTGACCTGTCATCAGGCTGGATACCGGCAGGATAGACTGCTCGTTACGAACAATAGCGGCGCAGATTCTGGTAACTGCCATAGCAATACCGTAGTAAGTGGCATGTTTCTTGGAAATAATCTCATAGGCACTGTTCTTGACATTATCAAAAATCTTTTTCATGGATGCTTCATGATTGAAGTGACCACGCAATTCGCAGAAGTCATTGATAGGAAGTCCACCAACTCTGGCATTGCTCCATGCAGCCAGTTCACTGTCGCCATGCTCACCAATGATAAAGGCATGAACGCTTCGGCTGTCAACCCCGAGATGTTCACCTAATTCGTACTTGAAACGTCCCGTATCCAGAACGGTACCTGAACCTATGACACGATTAGCAGGATATCCGGATTCCTTAAGAGCAATGTAGGTCAGAATATCTACCGGATTGGAAACAATAAGCAGGATGCCTTTAAAATCCCGTTTTTTGATCTCACCTACGATGGATTTCATGATTCCGGCATTCTTTTTGATCAAATCAAGCCTCGTCTCATCAGGCTTCTGGTTAGCACCTGCGGTGATGACAATGATCGCAGCATCGCTGATATCGTCATAACTACCCGCATATATTTTCATGGGACTGGCAAAAGATATACCATGGCTGATGTCCATGGCCTCACCTTCTGCACGGTTCCTGTCTGCATCTATCAGAACCATTTCAGAAAATAAACCACTTTGCATTAATGCAAAAGCAGAAGAGGAACCAACGAAACCGCAACCAATCATTACTACTTTTCTACTGTTTACTGTCATAATAACCACCATGCCTTTCTTAAAATGGATTTATAAGCTGTTTACGTTTATAGTATACTAAAATGGTAGGAATCAGTCTAGTTATTTTTTTAACAATCTTGTTCTTTTTTAAAGACAAGAAAATATGCTTGACAAAGCTAATTAGATTGTGTACAATGCAATTATAAAGATTGAGCACAATCTAATTTATAACAATCTAATATGACAGAAATTGAACACATGATATGTGCCAAACTTGTAAATACTAATATAAAAAATGTAGAAAGAGGTATGAATATGGTAAAGAAGATTGAACAGAACAACATGCAGGATGCTTTAAATGCAAAGGTAGCAGTAGTAGATTTCTCAGCAACATGGTGTGGACCATGCAAGATGCTGGCACCTATTATGGAGGAATTATCTGAAGAACTGGCAGGTCAGGTAGAGTTTTATAATGCGGATACAGATGAGAATATGGATCTGGCTATGGCAAACAAAGTTACCAATATTCCTGCGCTTTTCTTGCTCCGTGATGGTCAGATCGTGGATAAGATGGTAGGATTTCAGTCCAAACAGGCTCTTAAGAACTGGATCGGAGGCGCACAGTAATGAGCTTCTATGATTATGAAGCGGAAGATGTCCGTGATAATCTGCGTCATATGTCAGAATATGAAGGAAAGGTAGTGCTTGTGGTAAATACAGCAACACAGTGTGGATTTACACCACAGTATGATGCGCTTCAGGATTTGTATGAACGATATCAGAGTCAGGAATTTGAGGTACTGGATTTTTCATGTGATCAGTTTGCGCATCAGGCACTGGGCAGCAGTGAAGAGATAGCAGCTTTATTTGATCAGGAACATCCGCTGACTCCCATGATGGAGAGTATGCTGGAGCGGGAGCATCCGGACTACAGAGAAACCGCTGATATCAAGTGGAATTTCACCAAGTTTTTGATTGGCAGACAGGGGAATGTGGTTGCGCGCTTCGAACCAACTGCCGATATGGATAAAATAAGATATGCGATAGAAGGACTTTTATAGGATGAGTAATGAATATGATGCATTGAAATTATGCAATCAGCTTTGCTTCCCGTTATATGCATGTGCAAAAGAGATCGTAAGACGGTATAAGCCATATCTGGATGAAATAGATTTGACATATACGCAGTATATTGCCATGATGGTGTTGTGGGAACATAAGCAGATCAATGTAAAAGATATGGGAGCATTTCTTTATCTGGATTCCGGAACATTGACACCGGTTCTTAAGAAACTGGAACAGAAGGGCTATCTTACCAGAGAACGGGATAAAGAGGATGAACGTGTCCTGAATGTGACGATCACAGAACAGGGAGAAGAACTAAAGGAACAGGCGGTTCAGATTCCAAGGAAAATGCAGGGTTGTGTGTCGCTTGACAAAGAAGAGGCACAGACTCTGTACAGAATTTTGAACAAGATATTAGAGAAAGCATAATGACAAAGGCACAGGCATATCGGATTTTGGAAGTGGATCAGTATACCGGGCAGGAAGAGATCAAGAAGAAATACAGGAAGCTTATGCACAGAGTACATCCGGATGCAAACATGGAGAAGGAAAGTATGTATCTGTATACTGCTCAGGAAATCAACGAGGCATATGCACTTCTTAGAAATCAGTCAAAAGTACAGAGGACAAATAGGCAAAAGAAGCAGGCTTCAAATTCCGGAACCAAGCAGACACAATGGGATGCACCACTGAATCAGAGAGCGTATACATGGCGCAATGTGTACCATTATGCAGAAGACTGTGATGGGGAGATCATGGGTGATTTTGTCATTGCATCTGGTAAGTATCTGTGGAAAACGGAAGAAGATTTCCCACTGTTTCTAAAGAGCATGTTTGAGTGCAGTCAGCGTCTGCTGCAGGAGATAGAAGCAGAGACAGGCTGGGAGCGCAGTACATCCTGTAAGACGAAGATACAGGGGGAACTGGCATATTTGCTGGCACAACAGTTCATTGACGGAGCAGGAACGCTTGGAAAACTGGCTAATCCTATTCCGTCAGAGGAAGCAAATATTTACCATATTGCTGCGATGTTGGAAGTAGCGGATGAGGCCCCTGTATTAAGAGTCAAAATGCCCCTGTATCCGTTGGTAGTCAGAAATCACAGACTTTTTCTGCAGACAGGTTCGTGTAAGACAGCAGGATATTTGTCTTTTAGGGATGACCGTCTGTATTATATCGTGATTCCACTGCTCGAACATAGGAGGGCACAGGTCAAAATTGAAATATCCGAGAAACAGGACCGGAGAAACAGCAGAAATCCACATCGGTACAAAAATCTGGACTTCGCTCTTAAAATTCCCCTGCATCAGGAGGAAACTTTCCCGGAAAGTATCAATCTTCAGATAGAAGAATTATTAAGAACATATTATAAAGAAAAATAGAATGGAGCGTCTGATCGGAAAGGTCAGGCGTTTTTTTCATGCATTGAATTTGGTGTGAACACGAAAAAATAGTGAAAATCGCTTGTTATTTTATAAAAATTCATGTAGAATGGAATAAAAGTGGTGGAAAGTGGATGAAAGTGGCACGAAGTGGTGGAACAGCATCTATTTATTCACAACTGTGTTGAAGGCGGGTGATTGCTATGTTCATGGGTGAATACAATCATACGATAGATGCAAAAGGCAGGCTCATTATCCCCTCCAAATTCAGAGAAGTGTTAGGTGATGGATTTGTGGTGACCAAGGGATTAGACGGCTGCCTGTTTGTGTATGATAACGCCGAATGGACTGCTTTTGAAGAAAAGCTCAAAGCATTACCGTTGATGAACAAGGAATCACGTAAATTCGTACGTTTCTTCCTGGCAGGAGCGGCTGAAGTTGAAGTGGACAAGCAGGGAAGAATTCTTATCCCATCTGTACTTCGTGAATTTGCCGGACTTGATAAAGATGTGGTATTGGTGGGCGTTGCCAGTCGTATTGAGATCTGGAGCAAAGAGAAGTGGGAAGACGCTTCTGAATATGATGATATGGAAGATATTGCAGAACATATGTCAGAATTGGGATTAATGCTGTAATAAGGGGGAACGTGAACAATGGAATTTAAACATAAGTCAGTATTACTGGATGAAACGATAGAAGCACTGAATATAAAGCCTGATGGTATTTATCTGGACGGAACACTTGGTGGTGGTGGACATTCTTATGAAATCTGCCGCAGGCTGGGTGAAAGTGGCAGACTGATCGGAATCGATCAGGATGAGGCTGCAATAGAAGCGGCAGGCAAGAGACTGGAAGAGTTTGGAGATAAAGTTACTATTATCCGTAATAATTACCGGAATGCCAAAGAAGCATTGGCTCAGATCGGTGTAAATAAGGTAGACGGCATCGTTCTTGATCTGGGAGTTTCTTCTTATCAACTGGATACAGTTGAAAGAGGATTTACCTATAAATATGATACACCCCTGGATATGCGTATGGATCAGCGTCAGAAGCTGACAGCCAGAGATATCGTCAATACGTATTCGGAACAGGAACTGTACCATATTATCCGGGATTATGGAGAAGATCAGTTTGCCAAGAACATTGCAAAACACATTGTACAGGCGAGAGAGGACAAGCCCATTGAGACTACTTATGAACTCAATGATATTATCAAGGCTGCGATTCCAGCTAAAATACGTGCAACAGGAGGGCATCCTTCCAAACGTACTTTTCAGGCGATCCGTATAGAATGTAATCATGAACTGGATGTATTGAGAGATTCACTTGACGATATGATAGATATGCTGAATCCTCAGGGAAGATTATGTATTATTACATTCCATTCCTTAGAGGACAGAATTGTCAAGAATGTGTACAGGCAGAAAGAGAATCCATGTACCTGTCCACCGGAGTTCCCGGTATGCGTATGTGGTAAGACCCCATATGGAAAGGCAACTCCCAGAAAACCAATCCTTCCCAGTAAGGAAGAGATGGAGGAGAACTCAAGGTCAAAGAGTGCAAAACTCAGAGTCTTTGAACATATTTAAAAGAGAGGAATAAGGAGTATTATGAAAAGTGTAGGTTCGTCACATGCAACACGTACGAACAGACAAAATCATCAAAGCACAGCAAGACAAATTTATATAGATGGAAATACAGCGCGGAAGCTTCAGACACTTCCGGCACAGGGAACTAAGACAGCACACAGGGTAAAAAAGCAGCCGATACGTAAGAAACAGAAGCGTATCAAGGTAGCTCCTATGAATTTAGGCTATATTTCATTTATGATAGCATCGGTGCTGGTAGTTTGTATCGTATTGATGGGATATGTTAATTTACAATCGGATATAACAAACAGAGTCACACACATTTCCAAAATGGAAAGCCAGCTCAACAGTATGAAGCTTGAAAATGATGAGACTTATACGAAAATCATGAGCAGTGTGGATCTGGAAGAAATCAAAAGAATAGCAATCAGTGAGTTGGGCATGAAATATGCCAAAGAGGGGCAGGTTATCACTTATTCAGGAGAAGGCAGCGATTACGTCAGACAATATGACGATATTCCCGATTAAAGACAGGTGGTAGCATGGCAAGAAAGAATAATAGCAGACGTTACAGACGGGGAAAAACATTTAAAAGAATACTAAGGGAAAAGCTGGGAGTCATGATTGTGATCATACTGCTGGCTTTTGGTGGTTTATGTGTGAGACTGGTATATATTACCAGGGACAATCAGGAGAGCTATCAGAAGAAGATACTTTCCCAGCAAAGATATGATTCCACAACACTGCCCTTTAAAAGAGGTACGATCACGGACAGGAATGGTACGATTCTTGCTGTCAGTGAGAAAGTATATAACGTAGTTCTTGACTGTAAAGTCATGAAATCTGACGAAAGAGATCAGGAACCGACTCTGGGCGCACTGGCAGAGTGCTTTGGACTGAATCGTTCTGATCTGGATAGTTATGTGGAGAATAATCCCAATTCTCAGTATTATGTTTTAAAGAAAAGACTGACCTATGATGAGATCAGTCCGTTTCTTGAGAAAGAAAAGGAAATAGCCGCAGAGGCAGCAGAATTTAATAAAACGGCAGACACAGATCAGCAAAAGGGTGTGATCAACGGTGTCTGGTTCGAAGAGGAATATACCAGACGATACCCCAATAATACTCTGGCGTGTGATGTGATAGGATTTACCGGAACGGATAATAACGGAACATACGGTCTGGAAGAATACTATAATGACGAATTAAACGGAACCAATGGCAGAGAATATGGGTATCTTAATGATGATGCGACACTGGAAAGAACTACAGTTACAGCAGTAGATGGTAATTCCCTGGTTTCGACAATTGATGCCAATATACAGGCAATCGCAGAGAAATATATCATTCAGTTCAATGAGGAATACAGAGATGCAGCCAGAGAAGGAGCTGGCTCCAACAATACGGGCTGTATCATTATGAATCCTAATAATGGTGAAGTCCTTGCCATGGCAAGTTATCCTAATTATGATCTGAATAATCCCAAAGACGTGTCAGCATATTACACAGAAGATCAAATCAAGGAAATGCAGGATAATAACACATATTACGACACTTTGAATCAGCTATGGCGTAATTTCTGTATTTCAGATACGTATGAACCGGGTTCTACAGCCAAGGCACTGACCATAGCAACCGGACTTGAGACAGGTAAGATCGTAGGAAATGAAACGTATGAGTGTGCAGGTGGACTACAGGTTGCAGATCATTATATCAGATGTAATGTACGAAGTGGCCACGGAACACTGGATGTAAGTGGAGCACTGGAACAGTCCTGTAACGTTGCCCTGATGGAAATGGGTGAAAAAATAGGTGTCAGTACCATGATTAAATATGAAAATATTTTTAATATTGGGCTGAAGACGAATATTGATCTGGCGGGAGAAGCAAGGACAGCATCACTTGTATACACAGAAGATACAATGGGAGAATCAGAGCTTGCAACTTCCTCTTTTGGACAGGGATTTAATGTGACCATGATTGAGATGGCAAGTGCCTTTTCTTCTATTGTAAATGGCGGATATTATTATGAACCGCATATGGTCAGCAAAATTACCAATTCCAGTGGAGATACGATAAGAAATATTGAACCGAGAGTTTTAAAACAGACGATTTCAGAAACTACATCTGCTCAGATGCGCCAGTATCTGTATGCTGCTGTTGCAGAAGGTACAGGTAAATCCGCCAGACCTGCTGGCTATGCGATAGGTGGTAAGACGGGTACAGCAGAGAAAGTTCCCCGTGACCACAAGCATTATGTTGTTTCCTTTATTGGTTTTGCACCTGCGGATGATCCACAGATCGTTATTTATGTGGTAGTAGATGAACCGAATGCAGAAGGTCAGGGACAGGCACATGCAACATTTGCAACAGGCATTGTAAAAAACATACTTTCAGAAGTATTGCCTTATCTGCATGTAAATATGACAGAAGAACTTACGATTGCAGAACAGGCAGAGGTGGAGGCAATGCTTGGTAACTCTGTACAGACGCCTTCATCAGAGGATAATACAACTACAACTGGTGATGATACCGCCGGAGAAAATACAGGGGATACCGCCGGAGAAAATACAGGAGATGACGGAGTAGGGGACACAGGAGATACATCTGGTCAGGGAGAGCCAGGAACGACTGGAGATACACAGGATGGAACAGGTACTTCTACGTATGTTGTGGATCCTAATACCGGGGAACTCATTGATCCTGCAACCGGACAGCCGGCAGAGATGGATTACGGGATAGAAGGTGATGATACAGATTCAGCCCAGAGTCCGGATGGAAACGACACGAATCAGCAATAACATTTACTGTACATAACCCCATAGGAGAGATAATAGATTATAATAATCACTTTTATGGGGTCTTTATATGGCTAGAAATAAAACCATGCAGAAGAAAAAGACATTTGTGTTATGTGTATTGACGATACTGGCACTTTGTCTTTTGATGGTGAGACTGGGATATCTCATGCTGATGTGTTCTGCCCATTATACAGAACTTGCAGATATGCTTCATGAAAGGGAGCGAGATATCAAAGCTGCCAGAGGGAGGATCATAGATTCTACAGGAACCGTACTTGCAGATAACCGTACGGTATGTACCATATCTGTCATACATAGTCAGATCAGGGAACCGGAGACGGTTATAGAAGTACTGACAAGGGAACTTGGGCTGTCGCAGGACTATGTAAGGGCAAGAGTAGAGAAGTATTCTGCAAGGGAACGGATCAAAAGTAATGTGGATAAGGAGACAGGAGACAGGATCAGAGATCTTGATCTGGCAGGAGTCAAGGTGGATGAGGATTATAAAAGATATTATCCTTATGATGATCTGGCTTCCAAAGTGTTAGGTTTTACCGGGGCGGATAATCAGGGAATTGTCGGACTAGAGGTAAAGTATGATAAATATCTGACAGGAAAAAAAGGACAGATATTGACTTTAACAGATGCTAAAGGCATTGAACTTGATGGTATGGGTGAAAAACGCAAAGAACCTGTAGCCGGTAGTGATCTGTATGTCAGTCTGGATGTCAATATTCAAAAGTATGCCATGCAGCTTGCCAGACAGGCATATGAAACCAAAAAAGCAGCAGGCGTTTCCATTATTGTAATGAATGTACGAAACGGGGAAATTCTGGCTATGACAGATGTTCCGGAGTTTAACCTGAACGAGCCATTTACACTGATACCTGAAATAACGGATGAAACAGATACAGATGGACTTTCATCAGAAAAAAAACAGGAGCTGTTGAATGCAATGTGGAGAAATGGCTGTATTAATGATACTTATGAGCCGGGGTCTACATTTAAGATCATTACAGCAGCAGCCGGACTGGAAGCGGGCGTTGTGACTTTGGAGGACAGATTCAGTTGTTCCGGCGCAATTATTGTAGATGACAGAAGGATCCGCTGCCATAAGGCAGGCGGACATGGGGCGGAATCTTTTACGGATGCTGTTAAAAATTCATGCAATCCTGTATTTATCACAGTTGGACTAAGGCTAGGGGCTGAACGTTACTATGAATATTTTAACAAGTTCGGTATGAAGCAAAAGACAGGGATTGATCTGCCAGGAGAAGCAGGAACTATCATGCATCAGTTGGATAAGATCGGTGAGGTGGAACTGGCAACTATTTCATTTGGACAGTCATTTCAGATTACGCCGGTCCGCCTTATGGCAACAGTAGCAGGAATTATTAATGGAGGAAATGTCGTTACACCACATTTTGGTGTAAAGGTTGTGAATGAAGCACAGGGGAGCATGGAAGAATTTGAATATCCCATGTTACAGGGAATCGTATCACAGGATACAACGGAGAAAATGCGGTATGTGCTGGAACAGGTGGTAGAAAACGGAGGCGGAAAGAATGGGTATGTGGAGGGTTTTCGCGTGGGAGGCAAGACGGCTACCAGCCAGACTCTGCCCAGAGGAACAGGACGATATATTTCTTCTTTCCTTGGATTTGCACCGGCGAATGATCCACAGGTAATGGCAATTGCTATTATAGATACGCCGCAGGGTACCTACTATGGAGGGCAGATTGCGGCCCCTGTGATACGCCAACTTTTTGAAAATATTCTTCCGTATTTAGAAGAAAAGGGGTATACTGATACGGAAAGTAATATACAGAATGGTAATAATTAATGAGGAGGCATTATGATGATAGATTTAACAGGAAAGAAAGTGCTGGTAGTGGGCGCAGGGATCAGTGGTATCGGCTCAGCTACGCTTCTGGAAGAAAAAGGTGCATTGCCGGTTCTGTATGACAGTAATGAGAAACTGACAGAAGAAACAGTGCGGGAGAAGCTTGGCAAGGACAGTCATGCACAGATTGTATTGGGAACTTTCCCCAAGGAACTGGCTAAGAGCCTGTCTCTGGTAGTGCTTAGCCCGGGAGTACCTACTGATCTGGATTATGTCCTTTATCTCAAAGAACAGAAGCTGCCTGTATGGGGCGAGATTGAACTTGCTTATAATTATGGAAAAGGCAGAGTTATTGCAATTACAGGAACAAATGGTAAAACAACTACAACTTCTCTGGTCGGTCAGATCATGAAGGAATATCATGATAATGTCTATATCGTGGGAAATATTGGAAATCCTTATACACAGGCAGCTCCTCTTATGGATGATGATACAGTGTCAGTGGCAGAAATATCCAGTTTCCAGTTGGAGACAATAGAATATTTCCATCCGCAGGTATCAGCAATCCTCAATATTACTCCGGATCATCTTAACAGACATCATACCATGGAGAATTATGTGGCTGCCAAGGAAGCAATTACCATGAACCAGACTAAAGATGATTATTGTATCCTGAATTATGAAAACGAGTACACCAGAAATTTTGGAGACAGATGTCCTGCAACGGTAGTATGGTTCTCTTCCGCCAGAAGACTTGATAACGGACTTTTTTATGAAGGAGAGGATATCTATCTGGCAAAAGACGGCAATGTACAGCGTCTGATGAATGTAAAGACAGATATGAATCTGGTAGGAATCTGTAACATTGAAAACGTCATGGCGGCAATCGGAATTGCCATGAGTGCAGGTGTACCCATGAAGAATATTCTGGATACAGTTAAGCGTTTCGTAGCAGTAGAACACAGAATTGAATATGTGGCAACGAAAAAAGGCGTTGTGTATTATAATGATTCCAAGGCTACCAATACAGATGCAGCGATTCAGGGAATTAAGGCAATGGACCGTCCAACAGTACTGATCGGAGGCGGTTATGATAAAGGCAGCGAATATGATGACTGGATCGAAAGCTTTGACGGTAAAGTTAAGAAGCTTGTACTGTTGGGACAGACAAAGAAAAAAATTGCAGAGTGTGCAAGAAAACATGGATATGATGCAATCTGCTTTGCTGATACTTTTGAGGAAGCATTGGATATATGTGTAAAAGAGGCACAGCCCGGAGATGCAGTATTGCTTTCACCTGCCTGTGCAAGTTGGGGAATGTTCCCTAATTATGAAGTGCGAGGCAAAATGTTCAAGGAGTATGTAAATAAGCTTGGGGAGTGATAGGGTGGCTCGAACAAAGAAAAAAAAGACAAATGAAGGACATAGTCTTGACTATGTATTGCTGACAGTTGTTCTGTTTCTTGTTGGATTTGGTCTGTTAATGATTTATTCGACCAGTTCTTATGAGGCGAGTGTGGATTTTGGTGATGCGGCATATTATCTTAAAAAGCAGTTCTTCTCTACTGTGTTGGGATTTGGCGTGCTGTTCTTCGTAGCCAGAGTACCTTATCAGGTATGGAAGAAATTTGATCTGATAGCATTAGGTGGCTCTGTTGTACTGATATTACTGGTTCTGACACCGCTTGGACTGACCAGAAACGGTGCGACCCGCTGGCTGGATCTTAAGATCGGTCTGACCTTACAACCTGCGGAAGTTGCCAAATTGGGTATTATCATATATCTGGCGAGTATCATTACCAAACTTGGCAGAAGTCTGCGAACCCTGAAAGGTTTTATGATATTCATAATACCACCTACTGTAGTTGCAGGTTTGATCTATGTGATCACGGATAACCTGAGTTCTGCGATCATTGTTATGGGTATTGCGATCGCAATGCTTTTTGTAGCGATTCCGGATTATAAATATTTTATTATAGCTGCAGTGGCAGTTCTGGCGCTGGCAGTAGCAGTCGTTGCTTTTGCATCGGGCAATGATGTAACGGCATTCAGACTTGTACGTATCAAGGCATGGCTTGATCCGGAATCCTACAGTACAGACAGGGCATTCCAGACATTGCAGGCTTTGTATGCAATAGGTTCCGGTGGAATCTGGGGAAAAGGACTTGGGCAGAGTATGCAGAAACGAGGATTTCTCCCAGAGTCACAGAATGATATGATCTTTTCCATAATCTGTGAGGAATTAGGACTTTTTGGAGCATTGGCGGTTATTTTGCTGTTTGTCGTGCTGATCTGGTGCTGCATGGTGATCGCCAATAATACAATGGATCAGTTCGGTTCCCTGCTGGCGGTAGGTGTTATGGCACACTATGCGATCCAGGTTATCCTGAATATCGCGGTTGTAACGAATACGATACCTAATACAGGAATTACATTGCCTTTTATCAGTTATGGTGGTTCTTCAACGCTGTTTCTGCTTACAGAGATCGGTATTGTGTTGAATGTAAGTAAAAGTGCAAGAAGTTAGTGTCAAGGGATACACCAGCTACATATTATAATATAACTTATGCAGCTGTATGGTGGGGACTATGGCAACACCTTCTAATAATCCGATTCAGATAAAAGGTGGTAATTCTTTACATGGCAAAGTAAAAATACAAGGCAGTAAGAATGCAGCACTTCCTGTCCTTGCAGCGACTTTACTGATACGGGGCAGTTGTGTGCTTGGAAACTGCCCGCAGATAACAGATGTCCTTTATATGCAGAAGCTGTTAGAGCATGCAGGATGTCAGGTAGAGCGTGCAGGAGATAAGATAACCGTGAACGCTGATACGGTCAGGGAATGCAGGCTTCCCAGAGAGTATGTTGGCAAGATGCGTTCCTCAGTTATCCTTATGGGCGCACTGCTGGGCAGACTTGGCAGAGTTGGAATTGATTATCCTGGTGGATGTGTCATTGGAGAACGACCGATCGATCTGCATTTGATGGCATTGGAGAAATTGGGGGCACAGATCACAACAGAGGGAAATTATATCTATGCAACAGCGAAGAAGCTGGTTGGAAACGAGATATTTTTCCCAATATCCAGTGTAGGGGCTACGCAGAATGCTTTACTTGCAGCAGTTACGGCACAGGGAACTACGATTCTCCATCATGCAGCCTGCGAACCGGAGGTCATGGCATTGTGTGAATTTTTATCTCTGGCAGGTGCACGAATAGAAGGTACAGGAACTGACACACTTGTCATTTATGGTGTAGATGAACTGCATGCAACAGAGTATGAAATTATTCCAGACAGGATCGTTGCAGGAACTTATCTTTTTGCTGTAATGGCTGCAGGGGGGCAGGTAATATTGCAGAATGCTCCGGTTGCACAACTGGGGGCAGTATTAAGTGTCCTTACAGGAATGGGAGCATCCATTATAACATGCACTGATCAGAACACGATGGTAATACATGCTCCGAACAGACCGGTGAATCTGCCATATGTGGAAACAGAAGTTTATCCGGGATTTCCAACGGATCTGCAATCACTGTTGCTGGTTGCAGCCTGTATAGCAGAAGGAGAACTTGTTCTTCGGGAGCGGATATTCTCAGGCAGATTTAAGATCATAGAAGAATTATTGCGGATGGGTGCTGTGATACGGCAGGAAAATGATCGTGCCATAATAGAGGGAGGACATCCATTAGAGGGAAGAAATGTCATTGCTCGCGAGCTGAGAGGTGGTGCTGCACTTCTGACAGCAGGACTTGCAGCAAATGGAATCACAACGGTAACAGATACTATGTATATACGCAGAGGTTATGAAGATATCATTGGTGACCTGACTGCGCTGGGAGCGGTGATCGCAGAATACAGCCCATAAGAACCGGAGAGGGGGAGAGGTATGAAGCAAAATGATGATATAGAATATATTCCACATTTGCAGTTGAAGATCCGTCTGATCATTGTACTGGGAATCATCACAACATTTCTTGCCATTGCTCTGTTCCTCTCATATCATTATGCGGTACGCCATGTGATCGTGGAAGGTAACAAGCATTATTCTGCCCAGGAAGTACAGTCAATGGTGTTAAAAGGATATCTTGGCGATAACTCATTATATTTATCTTTGAAATATAAGAACAAAGAGATCAAGGGAATTCCTTTTATTGATACGATGGATGTCATTATTGTATCAAATGACACGATCAAGATCAGCGTATACGAAAAGGCATTGGCGGGATATGTAGAGTATCTGGGCAGATATATGTATTTTGATAATGATGGCATGATCGTAGAGGCTGCCAAGGTAACGACAAAGGGAATTCCGCAGGTTACAGGACTTAACTTTGACCATGTGGTACTGTATGAGAAATTGCCGGTCGAAAATGACGAGATATTTCAAAACATACTTACAATAACGAAACTTTTGAATAAATATGATGTTATCTGCGACAGAATACAGTTTGACTCTTCTTATAATGTAACCCTGGGCTATGGAAAAGTTAAAGTAAATATAGGTAAACTGGAAAACCTTGATGAAAAACTGATGCAGTTGCCTTATATTCTGCCTTCACTGGAAGGTGAGAGCGGTACGCTGGATCTTCAGAATTACACACAGGAGAGTAAAAGTGTTTCTTTCGAGAGAGATTAAAGCGTAGAGTGACATAATTAATTGAAAGAAAAGTAAAAAAGATGTTGATTAATTGCTAAAAAAATTATATGATAAATTAGATAGATGTTATGTAACTGCAAGAGGTAGAGTCGGTTACATAAATTAAGGAATTGTGAAGGAGGAAGGAAACTTGCTCGAGATTAAGACGAACGAGACGGATTCTGCAGCAAGGATTATTGTTGTGGGTGTGGGTGGCGCAGGTAATAATGCTGTCAACCGAATGATAGATGAAGCTATTACAGGTGTTGAATTTATAGGGGTGAACACAGATAAACAGGCGTTGCAGCTTTGTAAAGCACCAAAATTATTACAGATCGGTGAGAAACTGACAAAGGGACTTGGTGCCGGTGCAAAACCAGAAGTTGGTGAGAAAGCTGCTGAGGAGAGTTCAGAAGATATTCAGGAAGCATTAAAGGGAGCTGATATGGTATTCGTAACCTGTGGTATGGGCGGCGGTACCGGAACAGGTGCAGCACCGGTAGTTGCTTCTATTGCAAAATCTATGGATATTTTAACGGTAGGTGTTGTAACAAAACCTTTCCGTTTTGAAGCAAGAACACGTATGACAAATGCTTTAGGTGGAATTGAGAAGCTCAAGGAACATGTAGATACTCTGATCGTAATTCCCAATGATAAGCTCCTTGAAATCGTAGATAGAAGAACAACAATGCCGGATGCCCTGAAGAAAGCAGACGAGGTATTGCAGCAGGCGGTTCAGGGTATTACTGACCTGATCAATGTACCTTCTGTAATCAACCTTGACTTTGCTGATGTTCAGACAGTTATGAAGGACAAGGGTATTGCACATATCGGTATTGGTTATGGTAAGGGTGAAGATAAGGCAGCAGATGCAATTAAGATGGCTGTTGAATCTCCGCTGCTTGAGACAACGATCAGTGGTGCGACAGATGTTATCCTTAATGTATCCGGTGATATTTCCATCTTTGATGCAAATGATGCGGCTACATATGTACAGCAGCTTACAGGTGAAGATGTTAACGTTATCTTTGGTGCAATGTATAATGCTGATATGCAGGATTCCTGTACAATTACAGTTATTGCAACAGGACTGGAGCAGAATGCAGCTAATTCACCACTTGGCAAGTTGGGAAGTAATTTCTCCGTAACACCTAAAACTCCGATTTCAAAGCCGAAGCCGGCAACACCGGGTGTTAATGTGATTCCACCACAGACTTCCAATACAGTTCCTGTAAAACCTTTACCGGGAATACAGAGACCTACAGACCTTAGAAGTAATGTAAAGGAACAGACATTAAAGATTCCTGATTTCTTAAAAAGATAAATAATAGTGGACAAGCATACAGGGCGCAGCTTAAAGCTGCGCTTTTTGTCGATAAATAACTCTTTTTCAATCCCTCGCTTTGACAAAATAAGCGGGGCTTTTTTAGTATACTGGGTTTGTACAGAAGGAAAAGAGGTGATAAGGATCTATGTATTGTATCTGGATGTATATATATTAGAAAATATATTGTTAGATCTGGTTTTGCTGATATTTACACTTATTATGATGGGCAGGAGGATACGGTTCATAAGACTTCTGACAGCAGCCTTGTCAGGGGGTGTACTCTCAGCCGTCCCGATCATTACAGGTATGAACTATGGGGTATTGTATATCCTGCTGGTCTGGACGGCAGGATTGCTGATGGTAATGATAGCGTCTGGTGGAGGAACAATTTCAGAGCAAACAGCAGGAACTTTATATTTCTATATAATGTCTTTTGTATGGAATAAGCTAATTGCCGGGTTGGAGAAAATTGTTGGGACGGACTATGCGGTATGTATATTGACAGTGTTCATTATGGGAACTGTTACCATATATCTGTGTATGAAGAAAGAGAGAGAGAAACAACAGACTGTTTATCAGGTGCAGATTGTCAGAAATGACAGGAAAGTATCAATAAAAGCGTTATTGGATACGGGAAATGCATTGAGAGAGCCTATTAGCGGAAGACCGGTATCCATTATTGAAAAAGATGTATATGATGAACTGCACTGTGAAGAACTACAGGAAAAATGCAGGATAATTCCTTATCACAGTATTGGCAGGGAACACGGGCTGATGAAAGGAATTGAAGTAGATGAACTGGTCATATGGGAAGGAAAAGAACCACATATACAGAAGGATGCAATGGTTGCCCTGTATGAGGGTAAGCTTACGACCAATGGAAGCTATCAGATGATATTGCATGCGAGTATGCTATAAGAACTGGAGAGAAGAAACAGGAGGAGAATGATAAATGATTTTGAAGGTATATTTACCAGGACGCATGAAACTATGCCTTGGCAGGAAAGATGCCGGCATGTTGGCGGGACGTCAGGAGATTCATTATATTGGAGGAAGCGAGATACTGCCGCCACCACTTGAAAGTGTAGAGGAGAGTGAAGTGATCAATGATCTCGATACGGAAGCGGCAGAGGAAGCACGGTCTATTCTGATAGAACATAATTTGCGGCTGGTGGTATATATTGCCAAAAAGTTTGATAATACAGGTGTAGGGGTAGAAGATCTGATATCTATCGGAACAATTGGTTTGATCAAATCTATTAATACCTTTAACAGAGATAAAAATATCAAGCTCGCAACATACGCTTCACGATGTATTGAGAATGAGATTTTGATGTATCTGCGCAGAAATAACAAAACAAAACTTGAAGTGTCAATTGATGAGCCTTTGAATGTGGATTGGGATGGAAATGAACTTCTGCTTTCGGATATTCTGGGAACAGATGAAGATGTCATTTACAAAGATCTGGAGACAGAAGTGGAACGTAAACTTCTGAGGAAGGCAGTCGCAAAACTTGGGGAGAGGGAGCGGACTATCATACAACTCCGTTTTGGACTGGGAAGCCCTTATGGAAGAGAAATGACTCAGAAAGAAGTAGCTGACTATCTGGGTATTTCACAATCATATATTTCGCGTCTGGAAAAGAAAATCATGAAACGGCTGAAAAAGGAAATGGTAAAAGAATAACGATACATAGATTGTTTTTTCCTCTTACATATGTCTCTTGCAGACATAGGAATAGGAGGGAAAATCATGGCTATAAGCAAAGTGGAAATATGCGGTGTCAATACAGCAAAACTTCCTGTATTAAATAATGAGGAAAAGGCTGCACTTTTTGAAAGGATCGAGCAGGGAGATAAGGAAGCCAGAGAGGCATATATACGGGGAAATCTAAGACTCGTATTAAGTGTGATCAAAAGGTTCTCCCAGTCAAATGAAAATGTAGATGATCTGTTTCAAATAGGTTGTATTGGTCTGATCAAGGCAATTGATAATTTTGATTCCAGTCTTGATGTGCGTTTTTCAACTTATGCTGTTCCCATGATAATCGGGGAGATCAGAAGATTCCTGAGAGATAACAATGCAATTCGTGTAAGCCGTTCTTTAAAAGATACAGCATATAAGGCGATTTATGCAAGAGAAAACCTGACCAGAATGAACGCCAAAGAACCTACGATCACGGAAATAGCAACAGAAATAGGCATTTCCAAAGAAGACATTGTTTATGCGCTGGATGCAATACAGAATCCTATGAGCTTATATGAACCGGTATATACAGAAGGGGGAGATACACTGTATGTTATGGATCAGATAAGCGATAAAAAGAGCCGTGAGGAGAACTGGGTTGAAAATATTTCCCTGAGTGAAGCAATGAAGAGATTAAATGAGAGAGAGAATGAAATAATCACGCTGCGGTTTTTTGAAGGAAAGACACAGATGGAAGTGGCAGAATATATAGGGATTTCACAGGCTCAGGTATCCAGACTTGAGAAGAATGCACTGGCGGTCATGAAGAAATATCTAATGTAAGATATCATAATAAGTTCCATGTCATAAAAAATGGCATGGAACTTATTATATTTGTTAAAATTATTTAAAATAATTAAATATAACAGATAATATATACTATTGACTTGAAAAAGAAAACAATTTACAATAGAAATATGTAGTCAAGTCATGTGCGAAAGGAAGTCATGTGTGGATATGCAAAAGAATCAGAATAAATTCAGATTAGGAGTTACAGGAGTTATTGTTGGTATTGCTGTATTGCCGATTCTGGCAGTCAGTATCATTATAACCTTTTTTGCTTCATTAACGATGCGGACAGGAATAGAAGATCAGGTCTTCAAGGGACTCAAAGGAATGGCAACAGCAACAGAATATGCGTTGAACCAGATAGATCCCGGAGATTATATCTATGATGGAGAGAACCTGTATAAAGGTAAATTCAATGTGACCAAAAACATAGATATGTTGGATAAAATAGCGAATGTGAACAGTACAGCGATTACAATCTTTGTAGGAGATACAAGAAGAGCAACAACGATCACCAATTCAGTTGGGCAGAGAATCGTAGGAACTTCTATTTCAGGAACAATTTCTGCAAAAGTACTGGGAAACGGAGAGGACTATACAGATTCCAGTGTTAACATTAATGATGAAAACTATTATGGATATTATACACCAATAGAGAACAGTGATGGTTCTATTATTGGCATCATGTTTGCAGGAAGAGCAAGCGAGTCGGTAAATCATTACATATCCACAAGATTGAACTTCATTATGATAGTAGCATTTATTGTAGTGGTACTGTGTATCATCGCAGATTCTCTGGTTATTAAGAAGAGAATTACAAGTCCAATCAGGAAGTTAGGCGTTGTAGCGCAGCATATGGCTAAGGGAGATATTGACCAGAAAGTAGAACGTGAATATAACGATGAGTTAGGCGACTTGATGGAAAATTTTGCACATATGGTCGAAAATATTGGCGAACAGGCACGGGTAACAGAAAAGGTCGCCGATGGAGACCTGACGGTGCAGTGTAAACCGGCAGGAGAGAAAGATGTTATGGGAAAGGCAATCAGTAAGATGTTGCACGACAATAACAGAAATCTTTCTACGATCCGTGATGCGGCTGCAAGAATGGCTTCCGGAGCAAATGAGGTAGCAAGTGCAAGCAACTCTCTTGCACAGGGAACTACAGAGCAGGCAAGTGCAATTGAAGAAATTACAGCTTCTATTGAAGAAATTGCAAATGGTGCTAAAATAAATGCAGATGATGCAACTTCTGCAAATGAACTGGTACAGAACACCAAAGATGGTGCGATCCATGGAAATGAACAGATGAAACATATGATAGAGGCTATGCAGGATATCAATGAATCCTCTGAAAATATTTCCAAGATTATGAAAGTCATTGATGATATTGCATTCCAGACTAACATACTTGCACTGAATGCATCAGTAGAAGCAGCAAGAGCCGGTGTTCATGGCAAGGGCTTCGCAGTTGTTGCAGATGAAGTGCGTAATCTGGCAAGTAAATCAGCGGAAGCAGCCAAGGATTCTGCTGAAATGATAGAAGATTCCATCCGTAAAGTGGAAGTGGGCTCCAAACTTGCAGTAGAAACTGCTGCGGCTTTGGAAGAAATACAGAAATCTGTAGAACAGATTGCAGATCTGGTAAGTAACATTGCTACAGCTTCTGCTAATCAGGCAACATCTGTTGGACAGGTCAATGCAGGAATCACACAGATCGCAGATGTAGTGCAGACCAATTCAGCGACGAGTGAAGAGTGTGCAGCAGCCAGTGCTGAATTGTCGAGTCTGGCAGGACAGTTGCAACACGCAGTAGGTAAATATAAGATTCAGACAGGCAAAGGACGAAAGAACAATGCCTCGGATGATTATGAAAATGATTATCAGGATAATGAAAGTATCATATCCCTGGATGATGACTTTGGAAAATATTAATAACATAAGAATCTGCCCCGGCATATGCTGAGGCAGATTTCACAGAGTGGGAGATTCCGTATGAAAATATATGCAGCGCAGGTAGAGAATATGGTAGTCGGTCAGGAAGAACTGGTTTCCATGTTAGACAGTAACAGGCGGGATAAGATACACAGGATGAAGAATGGGACAGAACGCAACAGAAGCATTTATGCAGGGCTTTTGCTGCGTTATGCTTTTTTGAAAGCCGGATATACACAGGATGATTGGAGCCGGATTGTAGTAAAGTCAGGGCAGTATGGAAAACCGGAATTAGCAGGATACAATGAGTTTCAATATTCTTTGTCGCATTCCGGTGACTGGGTGATCTGTGCAGCAGATAGCAGCCCGGTGGGTGCAGATATTCAGCAGATGAAACCTTATCGTATGCAGATGGCAAAGAGATTTTACCATGAGAAGGAATATGAATATCTCTGCAATATTACAGAGGAAGAACTTAGAAAATTGAAATTTTATCAAATGTGGGCTGCAAAAGAGAGCTATGCAAAACTGACCGGCAGAGGAATAGGAGCCGGAATCAGTAAGTATCTGGTACAGGAAAATTATGAGCAGATTACAGACTGTGAAGAAAAGGTAACTGCTTTTATGAAGATATATCATTCAATTCCGGATTATGTTGTGAGTATAAGTTCCTATAAAGGGAATTTCCCACAGCATATCAGTATATTAGGACGAGATAGTCTGATATATTGAACGGAGGAGAGAAATGGAGGATACGATAGATGGAAAATGGAAAGAACGTCATCAAAAAAGGTGAAGTGGTATTTTCACAGGGAGATGAAGTCAAGCAGATCGGCATTGTTCTGGCAGGTAAAGTACTGATGCAGAGTGACTGGTTCAAAATCATTAGAAACCAGGGGTCTTTTATCGCATTGAATGACTGGAATCAGGAGAAATATGGTGCAACGTATACTGCACTGGAGGATTCGGTAATTTATGCGCTTTCTGTAAGTGGGGCGGAGACTTTGCATAATATTATAAACAGAAGTGATGATTACAGGGCAATTATGGTATCTTCCCAGTTTAAATACATTACAGATATGGCACAATTCCGCAACGATCTGAGCAGCAGGTCATATCGACTGTATCAGTTTGCCAGAAAAAGTTATCAGAACTATAACAACCTGTGTATGGCTATGGGGTTACAGCCGCTTGTCCTTGAGGAACTGAATGAAATCGGAGCATATGAGGATCATCTGGATATCAATGAAGACAAACTGGGGTATTATGCAGAAGCAGCCAGAATACCACTGAATGCACAGAAGCTTTATTATTCCTATAGTGAGGAAATGGTCAATTTTCTGGTAATGGAGATTGCATCTATTGTGGACAGTATGAAAGAGGATTGCGTAATGTTGATAGATTATATCAAAAATCTGTTGGATTATGTAGCAATCCAGCCAGATCATAATCTGTTCGATTATGCGTGTGCTCAAGGTCGGGAAATGCGCAGAAAGGGAGATGTTCCCAAAGAAATGCAGGGACTACTGGAGGATATTCTGGCAGAAGTGAATTTTCAGTTTAGGGAACTTGGCAGACATACCTCAGTGCCTGCGTGGGATGCAGAGGCAAAACAGGAAAGAATTGCCGGAATTGTATCAGAAGAACTGACAGTTTCAGAACAGAAGACAAAAGAGGAAAAAGAGGCAGCAATCAGGAGAGATGTACTTTCGCTGAAGAATTCCATGGAACAGATTGTTCGTTTTGTGGCGTTTGATGAAGATAAGGTAGAAAAATTACGTACGAATCTGGATCATCTGGTAAAAGCGCCAGACAGACTTTCAGTAGAGGATGATGTAAAGAAAGCCAAGAAAACGATTACACCGCTTGTATTTGAACTTTATCTTGCATGTTTCAGAAAAGTATGTGAAGGGTTAGCCGTACCTCCCAAAGCAGTAGAACTGTTCCTGAATTTTGGAATGCTTGATGAAAGACTTCTGGAGCAGGAGCATTTGGAATTTCTCTGTGGAGTTGAGGAAGAGGATAATGAGGGACCCTGCAATGTCTTTACAATGTGTGAATGGCTGAAGGCAATACATGATGGCAGGAGAGAACCTTCCAAGAGTGAATTTGATGAAGATTATATAGAGAACCTGCGTACCTTAAAGAAACAGGGTGAAATTACAGAACAGCAGCAAAAGGCATTGACAGGCAATATGGATAAGCGTGTTGAATATGAAGTCATGAATATGATGATGAGCAATATGCGTGTATTGTATGGACAACCTACGGCGTATATGCCGGTTCTGTATAAAGAAGCGATTTTTGGATACCTGGATAAGATACTGATCACCAAGAAGCGTATCAATGAAAGTGTACAGAATCTGATGAAGATTGATTATTCTGTATTTTATAGAGAAGTTCTGTACTCCAATGTTGATCTTAAGATCAATCATGAAGCATGTATGAAGAATATTTATCCCGATATTATTCTGTTTCCATTGTTTGGGGTGAATGCCTCCATGTGGCAGGAAGTAGGAAGCAAGAATAAGGCAACTCCGGGACGATTTGCATTCCCAATCTTATCCAATACGAATGTGGATGATATGATGGTTAAGATGTTCGGCAGATTCCGTTGGGAACTTTGCAGATGTATACAGGGTATGCAGTGGAATGATGTAAAGGTTAAATCACTTACATCAGAATATATGGATTATATTCAGTTCTATCGTAAAAATAGAGATCTGTCGGATGAAGCACGTGAAAAAGTGAAATTGCAGATACAGAAAGGACGTAACAATTCACGTGAGATTTTCCTGATAGATTATGAAGCGTGGATCAAGAGCGAATCCAATGGTTCCATGAAGATGAATAAAGTTGCAAGAGAAATTGTTGCGACCTATTGTCCTTTTGAAAAGACACTCCGTGAAAAATTGGGAGCGCAGCGGCCATATGAAATTGCAATGGCAAGGTTTGGACGTAACTCAATGAAAAAGAAACAGGAGTTCGAACTCAGGATCAAGGCGGTTCAGAGGGAAACACCCGATGTACCACAGGAGATTCTGGATACCTATCATTTCTATGCAGATTTATAAATACATACAATAAGATACATACAAAAAGCGATTGCCTGAAACGACAATCGCCTTTTGATATTTATTAATTCTCGCAGGTTTCGGATGGAGCCTGTGAATCTGATTCAGAGGAAATATTATTGTGTTCGTCTGAAGCTTTTTCATGAGATTCAGGAAGCTCGATCGTTACTTTCTCGATACGGTTCTGAATAACTTCGGTAGCTGTCAGTATAATGCCATCTTCTGTTGTGACCTTTTCACCTTCAGAAGGAAAACGGTCGAGTAATTCAATGATAATACCACCAATAGAATCGAAATCTTCAGAATCAAATTCTGTACCGATTGCATCGTTGATATCTGATAATTTCATACTGGCATCGACCAGATAAGTGCGGTCATTTACTTTCTGGATGAGATCATCTTCATCTTCATCATATTCATCTCGGATTTCACCAACGATTTCTTCAAGCAGGTCTTCAAGAGTTATCATTCCGACCGTAGCGCCATATTCATTCAGGACTAATGCTACATTGGCAGTGATATTACGCATTTCTAACAGCAGATCGGCTGTTTTCTTATATTCATATGTATAATATGCTTCACGCATGATATCACGGATCTTAAATTGACGTTTATTGGAAACCAGAAGAAAATCTTTTACATTAATGATACCAATGATATTATCACTGTCATTTTCAAAGACAGGGATACGAGTGTACATGGACTCTTTGAATAATGCGAGAAGTTCATTATAATTGGCTTCTACATCGATCGTAGTCATATCGATTCGTGGAATCATGATGTCTTTGGCTACGGAATCACTGAAATCGAATACATTATAGATCAGATTCTTCTCTTCCTGTTCGATCACACCGTCTTCATGACTGACATCCACGTAGGTCTTTAATTCTGTTTCTGTCATAGTTGCACGTTTGGAAGGATCGATATGCAGTAACTTTAAGAGAATACCGGATAGTTTATCGATGATAAAAATGACCGGTGTAAGTACCTGCATCAGGAAATATATGATACCTGAATAAGCAAGAGCAAGATTTTCGTTATTGTACATAGCCCATGTTTTGGGAACAATCTCGCCGAACAGAAGAATGAGAAGTGTTAATACACCTGTAGCGATTCCTACAGCGGCATTACCCCATACACGGATAACGAGAGAAGTCATCAGGGAAGATGCACTGATATTAACAATGTTGTTACCTATCAGGATCGCACTGATCAGCTTATTCTTTTTATCCAGAATTTTCTGTAAGGTAAGGACTTTCTTAGAGGGATTGTCTTCTACCCATGAACGAACCTTCACAAGGCTCAACGTCGTAAGCGCCGTTTCGGCAGAAGAAAAGAATGCAGAAAGCATTAATAGAGCAACAAGAATACAAAGTTGTATGACACCAGCGGTATCCAAAATAAAAAACCTCCTTATGGTTAAAAAATAATAGTTTCATACTGCTAAGTACCAAAACATGTTCTGAATTGGTGCAGTACACGCATAAATTATAGCAGTATTGTATTAAAAATACAATAAAGAAACCATAAAATATAGGGGGTACGGATCAATGAAATATGAAAGAATGCTTGCTTTGCTTAAATGCCTGTTAGGTGCGTATGTGGTAACAGGGGTACTGCTTCTGGTTACTGCAGGGCTGCTTTATAAGTTCAATTTAAGTGAAAAGGCAGTTGATATCGGGATCATTGCCATTTATGTCATTTCCTCACTGCTTGCAGGACTTTTTTATGCCAAAGGTGCATCGGGACGCAGGTTTCTGTGGGGGATGGGGGCAGGAACGGCATATTTCCTCATATTAAGTGTGTTGTCCATGATTTTGGAACAGAATTATACTCCGCTATCCAATTCATGCATCACTACATTATTAATATGTCTGGGAAGTGGAATGCTGGGAGGCATGTTGAGATAAAAATATTTATAAAAGTACTTTTCGATATGAAAAATATATGCTATACTACATTAAGTATAAATTCGGTCGTTTAGACACACATTGATAGGAGGCTTTATTTATGAAGCATATTAAAACATTAAACACAAGAGATTACAAGGAATCCATGAAGAAGGGCGGCTGTGGCGAATGTCAGACATCCTGCCAGTCAGCTTGTAAGACATCCTGTACAGTAGGCAATCAGAGCTGCGAACAGGTTAAATAAGTTCTGGTATAAAAGGATCGCAATAACGGATGAAATAAGCAGCGATGATGAGTCGCTGCTTATTGTGCGTAACTAAGGGATATCCTTTACGCATATCTAATTAAGAAAGGAAAGAAAAATTTTGATACATCAGTATAAAAATAACGGATTCAATATCGTACTGGACGTGAACAGCGGGGCAGTTCATGTTGTTGATGATGTTGTTTATGACGTAATTGCTTATATGGATGAGAATCATATGGAGCAGGATACCATTGATACAGCTATGACTAAGCTGGCGGCTTCCAGCATGACTTATGAAAAGGATCAGGTCAGGGAAGCATTAGAAGAGATATACGAATTAAAGGATGCTCAGATGCTCTTTACGGAAGATATCTATGAAAAGAGCATTGATGCTTTTAAGAATAGAGAAACTGTAGTGAAAGCTTTGTGCTTACATATTGCACATGATTGTAATCTGGCATGTAAATACTGCTTTGCAGAAGAAGGCGAATATCATGGCAGAAGAGCTCTCATGAGCTTTGAAGTAGGTAAAAAGGCGCTGGATTTTCTGGTTGCCAATTCGGGAAGCAGAGTAAATCTGGAGGTAGATTTCTTTGGCGGAGAACCATTGATGAACTGGCAGGTCGTTAAAGATCTGGTCGCATATGGCAGAAGCCTTGAGGAACCCCACCATAAAAAATTCCGTTTTACACTGACTACCAATGGTGTATTGCTGGATGATGAAGTACTGGAATTTGCCAATAAGGAAATGTCCAATATTGTATTAAGTATTGATGGAAGAAAAGAAATACATGATATGATGCGTCCTTTCAGAGGAGGACAGGGAAGTTATGATATGATCGTTCCCAAGTTCCAGAAGGTTGCTGAGAGCCGTAATCAGATGAATTATTATGTGCGTGGAACTTTTACGCACCATAATCTTGATTTTGCAGCAGATGTCTGTCATCTGGCTGATCTGGGATTTAAACAGATTTCTGTTGAGCCTGTTGTGGCAAAAGAGACAGACGAATATGCACTGCGGGATGAAGATATTCCTCAGATCCTTGAAGAATATGATAAGCTTGCAGCAGAGATAATCAGACGTCATAAGGAAGGAAAAGCATTTAATTTCTTCCATTTTATGATAGATTTACAGGGTGGACCATGCGTGTACAAACGTTTATCCGGATGTGGTTCGGGAACAGAGTATCTGGCAGTGACTCCGTGGGGAGATTTCTATCCTTGCCATCAGTTTGTTGGTAATGAGGATTTCCTGATGGGTAACGTGGATACAGGTATTGTAAATGCCAAAGTACGCGATGAATTCAAATGCTGTAACGTATATTCCAAAGAAAAATGTAAGAAATGCTTCGCAAGATTTTATTGCAGCGGAGGATGCGCAGCAAACTCTTATAATTTCCACGGAAACATTAATGACGCATACGATCTGGGCTGTGAATTACAGAGAAAACGTGTAGAATGTGCCATTATGATAAAAGCAGCGTTAGCAGCAGAAGAGGAAGCCTAGAGGCGGGGGTACCACCGACTAAGTAAAGGAGATATAGATAATGAAAAAGAGCAAAGCCATAATTACGTTAGTTGTAACATTGCTCGTCAGCGTTGCTTTGGGGTATGTTGCAATCTGCGGTATCGGCACAGAGAAGGCCGGTGCGGCATCTGAAATCAAGCAGGGTCTGGACCTTGCCGGCGGTGTCAGCATTACTTATCAGGTAGTGGGAGATGAAGCTCCTTCTGATGAGGATATGAGTGATACTGTATATAAGCTGCAAAAAAGAGTAGAAACTTATAGTACAGAAGCATTGGTATATAAAGAAGGTGCAGACAGAATCAATATTGAGATTCCCGGTGTATCTGATGCGGATGCGATTCTGGAAGATTTAGGAAGACCCGGTGCATTATATTTTATCGCACAGACTGACAGTGACGGAAATGCGAACTATACATACACCGGTGAAGGTGCTACAGGCTATACACTGAATAAGACTATAGCAGAGTTGCAGGAAAATGGAAGTATCGTATTGAGTGGTACAGATGTAGCTTCTGCACAGGGTGGTTCTGCACAGGATAAGCTTGGAAACAGCCAGTTCGTTGTTTCTCTGACCTTTACGGATGAAGGTGCAAAGGCTTTTGCTGATGCAACAACCAAGGCATACGCCAGCGGACAGAGCATCGGTATTTACTATGATCAGGATTTCATCAGTGTACCTCGGGTACAGGCAGCTATTACAGATGGACAGGCACAGATCACAGGTATGGAAAGTTACGAAGAAGCTGATAAACTTGCAAGCCAGATTCGTATTGGTGGTTTGAAACTGGAACTGGAAGAATTACGTTCTAATGTTGTAGGAGCGCAGCTTGGTTCAGAAGCAGTTAAGACCAGTCTGGAAGCAGGTGCAATCGGTCTTGCACTGGTTGTTATCTTTATGATCGCTGTATACCTGATCCCTGGACTTGCATCTTCGATCGCTTTGATCATTTATACAATTTTAGTTGTTCTGTGTTTGAACATGTTTGAAATTACATTGACATTGCCCGGCATTGCAGGTATTATCCTTTCGATTGGTATGGCGGTTGATGCGAACGTTATTATTTTTGCGCGTATCAGAGAGGAAATTGCTTCCGGTAAGACGGTTCGTTCCTCTATTGATGTTGGATTTAAGAAAGCATTATCAGCTATTATTGATGGTAATGTGACAACTTTGATCGCAGCACTGGTACTTGGCGTTAAAGGTTCAGGTACAGTTAAGGGATTTGCCCAGACACTTGCACTTGGTATTGTATTATCCATGTTTACTGCATTGGTAATTACCAGAATGCTTTTAAAATCTTTCTATGCAATTGGATTAAAGGATGAAAAATTCTATGGTGCAGCTAAGGAAAGAAAGACAGTTAACTTCCTTGGCAAGAGAAAGATATTCTTCACTATTTCACTTGTTATGATCATTGGTGGATTTGTATGTATGGGCGTAAATAAAGGAGCTACAGGTACAGCTCTCAATTACAGCCTTGATTTCGTAGGTGGTACATCTACGAATGTAACATTTAATGAAGATATGGATCTTTCTACATTGGATGCACAGGTAGTGCCTGTGATTGAGAAGATCACAAAAGATGCCAATGTACAGGTTCAGAAGGTTGCAGGCGGCAATCAGGTTATCTTCAAGACCAGAACACTGGATGTTGATGAAAGACAGGCATTAACAGAAGCTTTGGTAGAGAATTTCGGAGTAAATTCAGACCTGATCACTGCTGAAACGATCAGTTCAACAATCAGTTCTGAAATGAGAAGCGATGCTATTGTAGCTGTTATCATTGCTGCAATCTGCATGCTGTTATATATCTGGTTCAGATTTAAGGATCTTCGTTTTGCAACAAGTGCAGTTGCAGCATTACTTCATGATGTACTGGTAGTACTTGCTTTCTATGCATTGGCAAGGGTATCTGTAGGCAGTACCTTTATTGCATGTATGCTGACAATCGTTGGTTACTCTATCAATGCAACAATCGTTATCTTTGACCGTATCAGAGAGAATCTTGGTGCTATGAGCAAGAAAGACAGTCTGGATGATCTTGTAAACAGAAGTATCAGTCAGACACTGTCAAGAAGTATCTTTACCTCTCTGACTACTTTCTTTATGGTAGCAGCATTATTCGTATTAGGAGTATCTTCTGTACGTGAGTTTGCATTACCTCTCATGGTTGGTATCGTATGCGGTACTTATTCATCTGTATGCATTACTGGTGCATTATGGTATGTACTGCGTACCAAGATCGGTACTAAGAAGAGTAAATAAGGAATATTGAATGGGACGAATTGTACAGAATTAGCAATGCAACGCAGTCCCGCTCTCGCTACTTGAAAAACGTAGTGGCCACATAAAGCGCTATTGGAAGCTTTGCTTCCGTACCGCTTAAGTGCCAACGTTTTTCAAGTGTCTGCTTATGCATTTGCTAAATCTGTACAATTCTGTAACCAACAGGACGTTTCACAATTACACAATGATATACATGAGAGAAATAGGGCTGTCCGGTATTGAGGACAGCCTGTTCTGTTATATGGAAGATAAAAGATTTGGATACAATATATGTCATGATGTGTGTTATATTCAGAATGACGAAATTGTTGATTAAGCAAGGGAAAGGGAGTGATATAAAAATTATGAAAATTCGATGGAATGGTTTGACCTCATCTGATTTGAAATGGATAGCGATTATATCTATGCTGGTGGATCACTTTGCTGTGGCAATCTATGCCAATACAGCGGATTGTCAGTTTGATATATATAGGGCTATGCGTGGAATTGGACGGATTGCATTTCCAATTTACTGTTTTTTACTGGTGGAAGGATTCTATCACACACATGATGTGAAGAGATATATCAGCAGATGCTTTCTCTTTGCAGTGATTTCAGAGGTGCCATTTGATCTGGCTATACATGGAACCTGGTTTTATCCGAAAGGGCAGAATGTATTTTTTACATTGGCGATAGGACTGTGTACCTTATATGCGATATGTGCCTGTGAACGAAGGGGAATGAGTATCGTTTCATCTGCGCTGTGTGTACTCATAGGAGCAGGAACGGCACAACTCCTTGAAACAGACTATCATTATCTGGGGGTATTGTGTATTGTATTATTCTATTATCTGGGCAGATTTGATAAAGCACCACGGGCTATTATCGGATCGGTTGCGGTGGGCATTGTAGAATTCAACGCATCTATGGCATTTCTTCCAATATATCTGTATAATGGAGAAAGAGGAATGAAACTGAAGTATTTCTTCTATTGGGTATATCCGGTGCATCTGCTGGTATTGGGGTTGATCAGGGTGATGTTGTATTAGAAACACTATTATTGTAATCTGCTTTAAAGTAACAATGAACCCGGAAAGGAAAACATTACATGGCACTTGAGAATAAGTTGGGGATTACTGATTCTGCCCAGTTAGCACGTGAAGAAGAGAAAATCAGCAAGGCGAAGGCAAAGGAATTATTTGAATCTGGCATTTTGGATTCTTTACAGCCTGGAACATATGTAACACTTGTCAGGATTCATGAGTTTTTGTTTGGCGAAATATATGATTTTGCAGGCAAAATGCGAACTGTAAACATTGCAAAAGGAAATTTCCGGTTTGCACCGCTGATGTACTTACAGATATCCCTTGAAAACATTGATAAAATGCCACAATCTTCATATGATGAAATCATAGAAAAGTATGTAGAAATGAATATCGCACATCCTTTCAGGGAGGGTAATGGTCGAAGTATGCGTATCTGGCTGGATCTGATGCTAAAGAAAGAACTTCATCAAGTCATTGACTGGAGCAAAGTAGACAAAGAAGATTATCTGCTTGCCATGGAGCGCAGCCCAATCAGAGATATTGAAATAAAGCATGTATTAAAACAGGCGTTGACCGATGAAATTAATAGCCGGGAAATTTATATGAAGGGTATTGATACCAGTTATTATTATGAAGGGTATGTCACATATAAAACAGAAGAATTGTAACAATATAGGCGCAGGGCGATTGCTCTGCGCCTACATCTTATGTTACGGTTCTAATTAGGAACAAAATAATAATTTTATTTCAATACAGGTTTTTATATAATAGTGCTGTTGCGGTTCCATGTGCCTATGATAACATAATTTTTGAATATAATCAATATATACTCAAAAATAATTATTTTGTTATTGACAATTACATATCACAATAATACAATATAATTATACAAATTAAGGAGGAAATAACAATGGGTAAAAATATTTTAATATATAATTTAAATTGTAAAGTATATTTGCTGCAAAATATAGAATTGATCAATATGTTAAAAGAAATTTCACACATGGTTGATGTGGCATTATGCAGTACAGATACAATGATAAAATTCCATGAAGAAAATCAGTTCAAGAACTATTGCATATCAGGATTTAAAGAAATAGAAAGAGATAGGATATATAAGGAAGGTAAAGTATACAGCTTTTCCATACGCTGTATCAGTAAAGAATTTGCTGAGTTTCTGTGTAGGCAGTTATCTAAGGCAGACACAAATACAATGAAAGGGTTGGTCTGTGATTACAAAGTAATACCACATATGTACATAGACAGGCTATATACTGTGACTCCGGCGGTAGTTCAGATTCAGGAGGGGGGCTATTGGAGAAACAAGATAACGATTGATGAGTATGAGAGACTGCTATTTGAAAACAGTGTAAAAAAATATAACAGCATAACAGGAAATAAGCTGGACGAAAACTTTAAACTGTATGATACGATTACTTTTTTGAATAAAGTACCCATTAAAACAAATTACAAATCAATTCAACTGCTTGGAGATAAAGTAGAACTGACAATCAACAGTGATGAGCGGGCACAGGCTGTTGCGTATATGCTTTTAGGTGTGGCAGTGGGATGTCGTAATTCCCGAGGATACGGATTTGTTAATTACAGAACTCAATAGGAAAAGGAGGAATGTCATATGCTTGAGGCATGCTTGGAGATATTTGAGAGGCAGCCGGACATAGACAAGCTGATACTGGATACGTATGCTCCGGCAGAAGGAACTTATGTCATTATGGCTTACGAGAATGGACAGTTTGTCCAAAAAGAATGGATCGAGGTCAAAAAAGATAAAAAGAGTGGGGAAGCATTGCTTACATACAGAGAGCGGGAGGCAATCAGCAGACCTGATTATTATTGCAAACTGGTGGATATGAATAAGCCTGTTGATCCCAAGAAGATAATTCAGTCCAACAGTTATCTGGGATTTGTAATCAAGAAGGAGAGTCTCACGAACGGCAAGCTGACCAAAGAAATCATTACACAATATTACAATATCCTTAGAAACCCAAGAATTAAATATACGAAGAAACAGGATATTGCATTGTATGATGCAGTTGAGGAACAGATCGGTCTTGTCAATTATGAAAATATTGACATTGTGGAACAATGGATCAATGAAAATATTTTCTCATTTGCGGAGAAAGTAACGGGAAAAGACTACCTGAAGATATTTTTTCAAATGGATCATGCAGACTATGAAACAGAGGGAAAACGCTATTATATTCCAAATATTTATAACAAAAATGATTATAATGTAAAATCGGCAGATGGAGTATATGGATTACCTAATAATAATATGGGACTTAATGCCAAGAAGCCGTATCTGGATCATAAGGACAGAAAATGTCGCCTACCGATTATGGAAAATTCAGATAAGGTAATGTGCAAAAAGAAATTTTTTGATTATCTTATGAATCTGGCATCAGAGCGAAGGTACAATGTTTATCTTCCAATAGACTCTGAGAAAAAAATCACAGCATGCAAAGATGATGATGAAAATGGAATACCGAATGGTTTTACCGGCTATAAGCTGAGATTAAAAAAAGAAAAGAATGAGGCTGCAATTATAGATGCGGATTACGTGATGGATTATAGAGACTTGCTTGATAGAAGCTTCTATATGCAGAATCTTGTTGAAGTACCTGAAAAATATCTGGAGGACGTGAAATATGGAGAAATATCCAAGCGAGACACGGTTAGAAAACTGGTTGATGAAGTGTTTTTCTCCAAATATTATTTGAAAAATATATATACAGAACCTAAGGATATGAAGGGGATCAAGGATTCTGGTATAAGGAAAGGATTGCTGCTATACAGAGATGCATACACAGAATGGTTGGACAAAGGAAATGACGCAGCAAATCTGATAAAAGTAGTAAAGCAGTCAGGAGATATGCTGATACATAATGCGATTGAAAATGATTATATGATCAAGACAATGCATCAGTTCAATTTGAAATGGTCATTGCTGGAGTATTTTCAGGAAAGTGAGGGAATGATGAAAAACAAACTTATAACAATCAGACAGGAATTAAAAAGAAAAATGGACGCTGACGTACTGCAGGATATAGAGTCAGATGAAGAATATTCCTATGCAGCAGGGCAGATGCTTGGGTATTTCATTGGCTTAAATAAAAGCAGCAAGAAGACTTTTTCGCTTGGAAACCGGTATCTGGCATTAAATAAGGATGCACAGTTAAAAGAACAGCTTAGGCAGTTATTTATGAGATATGATCATGATGAAGATATGTATAAATATAAAAAGCGTGTCGGTAATTTACTGGCTATGATTCTGGCATATGATGTGGAACTGGCAATCGATCATGATCTGATGTTAGCGGGCTATGTATCAAATGGTGTTATTTTTGAGAAGAAACAGGAGGAAAAAGCAGATGAATAAGAGAGTATATGGTGTGTTGGGAATTTCAGCGATTATGGCGAACTGGAATGCAGACTTTACAGGATATCCTAAAATGACTTCGGATGGAAATATATTCGGAAGTGATAAGGCATTGAAATATCCTATGAAGAAAATGTGGGATAATGAAGGCGAAAAAGTATTATACATAAAAAGTTATGACTGGGAAACAGATTCCAAGACAAAGGAAAAACAGATGAATCCCAGATCTTTGGGAGAGCGATATATACATATCTTTGGAACAGACAAAGTAGAAGGAGATACGGAGATTGTATTGAAAAATCTGTTTCAGGCAGTGGATGTTAAAAATTTTGGCGCCACTTTTGCTGAAAAAGGCAATAATATTTCTATCACGGGCGCAGTACAGATAGGCCAGGGATTTAATAAATATGAAGATTCCAGAGTAGAAGAACAGCAGATATTGTCACCATTTCGTGATGGAACTAAGGATGCTGACAATGACGGAGAGGGCGGAAAGTCCAAACAGTCTACACTTGGAACCAAGATCGTAAGTAATGAAGCTCACTATGTATATCCTTTCGTGATCAATCCACAGGCATATAAAGAATATGAAGAATTGGGTGTAACACAGGGTTATACACAGGAAGATTATGATAAATTTAAAAGAACATCCATGGTTGCAGCTACATCTTATGCCACAAATGCCAAGGTAGGCTGTGAAAATGAACTGGCAGTCTTCATAGAGACAAAACCGGATTTGTACCTTCCTAATTTATCAGAGTATGTTACCTTTTCCAAGAGAGATGGTAAAAATCAGATTATGCTGACTTTTGATACCCTGTTGAATGAGTTGCAGGACAGCATCTTATCGGTAGAGATTTACTATAATCCATATACAACAGAACTGGTTCAAAATATTCAAAAAGCTGTATTATACAATATTTTTACACAAAAAGAGGTATAAGGTATGGGTGAATTAAAGGTATTGCGATTTCAGCTTGCGGGAAGGACAGCCTTTTTCAAGAAGCCGGAGGTAAATACCTATGGATATTTTACCTATGGAATGGTTCATAAAGTGGCATTGCTTGGAATGTTTGGCGCAATTCTGGGGTATGGTGGATATACGAAGCAATATCGGGACAAGACTGACTATCCGGAATTTTATGAGAAACTGTCTGGACTGAAAATAGCAATTCTTCCATCAGAAAATGGTTGTTTTGCAAAGAAAATGCAAAATTTTAACAATTCTGTCGGTTATGCTTCTTTTGAACAGGGTGGTAATCTGATTGTCAGGGAACAGTGGCTAGAGAATCCACGTTGGATAATCTATGTACTGATCGATTGTCAGGAAGCGAAGGCATTGTCAGAAGCTATGCTGCAGAATAAGTGTGTATACATTCCTTATCTGGGAAGCAATGACCATCCGGCTGATATAACAGGAGTAGAAATACTGGAAGGTAAAGAAACAGTGGATTATGATAAAATAGATACGTTATTCTATAGAAATAAAGTATCTTATCAGGCAAAAAAAGGTTCTGTTTTTTTTAACATGAATGTGAAAATTCATAAGTATGAGGAATACTTACCGGTGGCGTTAGACGAATCGCTTAACCAGTACATTCTGGAGCCGCTGGTCTATACCAATGCAAAAATAGAGCAATATGAGGATAGTGTATATACAATAGCGGATAAAGTAGTTGCATTTATATAGTACGATGATAAAAGCAGATTAAAACAGATATAAGTTATTTTGTTTTAATCTGCTTTTGCAGTATAAGGGGGAATATTTTGTTAAATCAGGAAAAGGTAAAAATTGATGATATCGTTAGTCATCAGTACAGGTTCGAAGCACATGAAAATGAAACAGTACAGGAGCATACTGACAAGTGTGTCATGTTTTTTGAACAGATATGGAAAGCAAAAAAGCTGGATTCTACACTGGAGATGTTAGAACAGGTTTTGCTGGGAGAACAGATGGATGAATGCAGGCAACTGTTTGAAAGACTTTTTCTTCATACGATTATTTTTCATGATATTGGAAAGATTAACCCAAGGTTTCAATATCTGAAGATGAATCGACAGGAGTTTGCTGGGGCAAAGTGGGATAATGGCTTAGGTTCCAGGCATTCTTTTATTTCGTCGGTTATTTATTTACAGTATTTTATGCCCGAATTGTGTGAATTGTCCTGTGAAAGCGTGGATATCATGGCATATATTATATTTATTAATTCTTATGTAATATCAAGACATCACGTATCGCTGGATAATTTTCAAGAATATTTGATTGATTTTCAAGAAGGAGAACAAGGTGATATTGACAGAAAGAAAATTTTTCAATATGTTCCCCAATATCTTCGCTCAAAAGAGATTTTTGATAAGAATTGGTTAGAATACGCATGTAATGTTTTGGAAATTAAATTGCCGAACCGCGAATATGAAATCGCCTGTTATGCTTATGAAAGGCTACTTTTTTCCTTGTTAGTTGCATCAGATTACTATGCTACCACATATCAAAAAGAAAACTATTGCATAGAAAGTTATGGAACTATAACAGATATCAATAAACTTTATCAAATTTATTCTGACACGGATGTCATGAAAAAGATACGAGATTATCAAAAGACGGAAGAACATACTGACCAGAATATTAACAGTTTAAGGACAGAGCTGTTTCTTGAATCGGAACAGACTCTTTTAAAACATCTGGATGAAAATATATATTATCTGGAAGCGCCTACAGGAAGCGGAAAGAGTAATACTGCTATGAATCTGAGTTTTCAGCTTATCAGAAATTGTGATTACCTGGATAAGATCATGTATATTTACCCTTTTAATACACTGGTAGAACAGAATGAGAGTATATTGAGAAAAATATTCGGAGAAAATCCAGAGGCAATAGAACAGATAAAAGTGGTAAATTCAATTACTCCTATTTATCAGACTGAAGCAAAAGAGGAAAATGAAAAGTATGTAACTGCCTGTCAAAAGGCATTGTTGGACAGACAGTTCTTTAATTATCCGATTGCAGTGTCCACACATGTTACATTATTCCGTACTATGTTTGGAGATAACAGGGAAGATGCCTTTTCTTTCCATCAGTTAGCGAACAGTGTCATTGTTCTGGATGAGATACAAAGTTATCGTAATGAGATCTGGACGGAAATTATTGTCTTTTTGAAGATGTTTGCCAAGCTTCTGCATATGAAAGTAATTATCATGTCAGCAACTTTACCTGATCTGGATATTCTGAGTGAAGAAGAAGTACAGGCAGTAAGATTGATCGCGGATAGGAATCGATATTTTCAGAATGACTGCTTCAAAAAGAGAGTATCGAGATTGGAATATTCGCTGCTTGATATAGACAGGGATGATCTTTTTACAGAGATAATGGATTTGATCCAAGAACATATTTTGCAGAAACAAAAGATACTGGTGGAATTTATCACGAAAAAATCAGCTCTTGATTTCTATGAGTGCATAAGAGAAGCCTTTGATTGTGAGATATTGTGTATCACAGGAGATGATAACAGCATAGAGCGAAAGAGAATTTTGCAACAGGTCGAAGATTTCCCTGGTGGAACTCCACTTGTATTGGTGGCAACACAGGTTATTGAAGCAGGAGTGGACTTGAAGAACATAGATATAGGATTTAAGGATATATCTATGATAGATCTTGAAGAACAGTTTCTTGGGCGAATCAACAGATCCAATACAGGGGAAGGAATGGTATATTTCTTTAACTATGATAAAGCCGGCAATGTATACATGAAAGATAACAGAAAGGATTTTACTCTGTTACAGCCGGAAATGAGACGGGTACTGGAATCAAAGGATTTTTCGCCTTTTTATGAAAAGGTTCTGGGCGTGATCAAAAGGCAGAATCAGTCTGCGAGTGAAAAGGATAATATTGATAATTTCTTTGAACAAGTAGGTAAGTTAAAGCAGAAAGAAATCGCCAAACGTATGCGGCTGATTGAAGAGGACAAGGGCGTCTGCAATATCTATTTTGGAAGAGTGATTGAGTCGGATGGCAGGAAAATAGATGGCCGAAAATTATGGGAAGAGTATGTGCAGTTAATAAAAAATAGCCAAAATATGAAATATTCTGTGTTCAAGGTAGAACTCTCAATACTTATGAGTGAAATGAACAACTTTATTTATCGTATTCGAGTAAAGCCAACATTTCCCTATAATGATATGATCGGTGAGCTGTATTATATTGACAACGGAGAAGACTATTTCGAAAACGAAAAAATAGATAAAAAGAAACTTCAGGACGGAATCGGGGAATTTATATAGGAGGGGATCGCATGACTGTAAATGGAACTTTGATCAATTACTATTTTCATTGCAAAAGGCAATGCTATTTGCATGGAAACCGTTTGAATCTGGAAGATAACAGTGAGGCTGTAAAAATAGGAAAGGCTGTTCATGAAGAAAGAGAAGAGAAAGCCAAGACCGCGGAGCTGCAGATTGAAAATATAAAAATAGATGCACTTACTGACAAGTATTTGGTCGAAATCAAGAAATCGGATGCAGATGTGGAAGCAAGCCAGTGGCAGTTGCTGCTGTATCTGAAGATATTGAAAGAAAAAGGAATTGAACGTATCGGAAAACTGGAATTCGTAGAAAAGAATAAACAAAAGAAAAACGTGATACTGGTTGAATTAACGGAGGAGAAGGAACAAAAACTAGAGCAGTATATTGCACAGATAACAGATTTGATCAATGGTGATGAAATACCGCCGGTTCAGAATAAAACATCGTGTAAATCATGCGCATATTATGAATATTGCTATGTATAGGAGGAAACAGAATGGGAAGTACAAGATATATTTCATCAAGAGGTGAACTTTCGAGAAAAGATAATTCATTATGTTTTCGTAAAGATGGCAAAAATGTATATATACCAATAGAAAATACAAGAGAAATATACTGTTTGAATGAAGTTTCTATTAATACAAAATTATTGGATTATTTATCCCAGAACCATATAATAGTTCATTTCTTCAACTATTATGAAGGGTATAGTGGAACGTTTTATCCAAAAGACCAATACAGCAGTGGAAAGTTAATGATAAAGCAGGTCAAGGCTTTTGAAACGGAACGCCTTATAATAGCCAAAGCAATTGTAAGGGGAATCGGAGTAAATATTTATGAGGTTTTATATCATTATTATAAGCATGATAAAAGAGAAGTGAAAGATACAATAGACTGGATCAAGGGACCGTTTGGACAAATGTTGGAAGATGCTGATAATATTAAGAAGGTATTGGCAACGGAAGGAGATTTATGGCAGCGTTTTTATGCAACATTTCAGTATTATCTGTCAGAAGATTTCATAATGAATAAGCGAGTGAAGCGACCACCCGATAATCCTATAAATGCTATGGTGTCTTTTGGAAATTCCCTGCTGTATACAAAGACAATTGCTGCTATTTATCAAACGCACCTGGATCAGAGAATCAGTTTCCTGCATGAACCAACCGAAGGAAGATTTTCATTGAGTCTGGATATGTGTGAAGTGTTTAAACCTGTTATCGTATTCAGAACAATATTTGAGCTTGTGAATAACAGAAAGATACAGGTAGAAAAGCACTTTGTCAAAGAAGCTAATTATTGTCTTTTAAATGAAGAAGGCAGAAATATATTTATAACAGCTTTTGAGGGACGATTGGAGTCTGTTTTTTTACATCCTGTATTAAAAAGAAAAGTGTCCTATAGAACTGCTATGAAACTTGATTGTTATAAATTGATCAAATTTATATTGGAAGATAAGGAATTTGTTCCTTTTTCCCTAAAGGAGATGAAGTAAAATGCCGTCTAAAACACAAAATTATAACTATGCATTTCTTTTTTATGATGTGAGTGAGCGAAGAGTACAAAAAGTATTTAAAGTTTGCAAAAAATACCTGTCACATTTCCAATATTCTGTGTTCCGTGGAGACATTACCCCTTCAAAATTAATCCGTTTGGAAAACGATTTGAAGAAAGTCATAAATGAACAGGAGGATTTTGTATGCATTATAAAATTGAAGAATGACAATGTATTTGGTGAGGATACATTTGGTGTAGGAAAACGAGAGACAGGGGAGCAATTGATTCTATAATTTTACCAGCCGTCACTTAGTGAAAAAAGCGGAGAAGCCATATTTTATGCGAACTTGAGAGCCTTTTTGAGTAGAGAAGGTGAGGCTCAGAGAATAGCTGGTAAAAAAATAAAAAAGCTTGATTTTTAGGGAGTATTTAGTAGTATAGAATATAGGAATGCACAAAATACGCGAATAGAACCTTAACAAGAGTTGTATTGAAACGACGGAACGGTGACACTGGAAGATGTGACAACCTATAGAACCTTAACAAGAGTTGTATTGAAACCGCTCTTTTTCCTTAATCTGACCGTCCATAACAGATAGAACCTTAACAAGAGTTGTATTGAAACAGAATAAGGGATTTACAGTTGGAATTTGTTAGTATGATAGAACCTTAACAAGAGTTGTATTGAAACAGAATGCATTTACCGTTCTTGTCCGTAGTCTCTTTCATAGAACCTTAACAAGAGTTGTATTGAAACTAAGGGATATCAAATGTTCCGTCCTGTGAAATTAATAGAACCTTAACAAGAGTTGTATTGAAACTGCCATAGGTCACATTCTGTACTGATGTTGAATCTATAGAACCTTAACAAGAGTTGTATTGAAACTGACGTGTCAGACGTTCTGTTAAGACCAACAAGCAAATAGAACCTTAACAAGAGTTGTATTGAAACATACGTTTTTGACGTACTTCCTGCGCTACCTTGGAAATAGAACCTTAACAAGAGTTGTATTGAAACTACATAAACACCCCCTTATCTCAATTGCTCAATTCAATAGAACCTTAACAAGAGTTGTATTGAAACGCAATGTAGATCTGACAGGCGTACCATATGAAAAGATAGAACCTTAACAAGAGTTGTATTGAAACCAGGTTATAGTTTTAAAAAGACTGATAAACCGCTTATAGAACCTTAACAAGAGTTGTATTGAAACTACTATTATATTTATCTGCATTATCGCCACCATATGATAGAACCTTAACAAGAGTTGTATTGAAACGAACTATTTGAAGAAAACTGAACAGGCTGAACCGATAGAACCTTAACAAGAGTTGTATTGAAACAATGACGTATAGTCGGTATTGTCGGAACTGTATAGATAGAACCTTAACAAGAGTTGTATTGAAACATGTATATGCTTGCATATGTCCATCGTGTGACTTAATAGAACCTTAACAAGAGTTGTATTGAAACACGTTCCGTTAAAACTAACAGACAATCCTTACTCTATAGAACCTTAACAAGAGTTGTATTGAAACACCTCATACTCCAGTATAGAGCGTATCTGTTTATCATAGAACCTTAACAAGAGTTGTATTGAAACAAACTGACAAGACCAGAACTTGAAGTGATAATTAAAATAGAACCTTAACAAGAGTTGTATTGAAACATGCTTATGATACATTTGCATGCGTTGGCAATCTTATAGAACCTTAACAAGAGTTGTATTGAAACAGGCTGAGAAAAAAGAAAACTACGTACAGTTATTTATAGAACCTTAACAAGAGTTGTATTGAAACTATGGTGGAAAAGATTACATCTTTGAAAAAAATGGCATAGAACCTTAACAAGAGTTGTATTGAAACGACTTGCAAAGAATGAAATTTCCAATAGCAATAAATAGAACCTTAACAAGAGTTGTATTGAAACTCTATGATATCGTTCCATATCTGTGGGGGTATGTCGATAGAACCTTAACAAGAGTTGTATTGAAACTTTTTAAAAGATCATGTCCTTTGTTTAAATTTTTTCATAGAACCTTAACAAGAGTTGTATTGAAACCAAGTTTCTTTCGCTGTGTGGCATAATATGACATTATAGAACCTTAACAAGAGTTGTATTGAAACCTAAACCGCTGTAGTAGTCCATGCTACGATACTTTATAGAACCTTAACAAGAGTTGTATTGAAACGCACACAAAAGGACGATAACGGCATACACATCCCATAGAACCTTAACAAGAGTTGTATTGAAACATTATTATGCATATGTATGCAAGCTAAAACAAAATAATAGAACCTTAACAAGAGTTGTATTGAAACTAAAGCCAACGAATCTCACAGGCTACAGATGTAAAATAGAACCTTAACAAGAGTTGTATTGAAACGAAGAAGATTCAGAAGCAGAAGAAACGCAAAGTACATAGAACCTTAACAAGAGTTGTATTGAAACTATTCCAGGTCGCACCATACGCCACAGGTTATATATATAGAACCTTAACAAGAGTTGTATTGAAACGACAGCCTTATGTAATTCTCCACCCCGACTATCTCTATAGAACCTTAACAAGAGTTGTATTGAAACTAGATAGCAGGAACTTCGGTAAATGAAGTAAAGTATAGAACCTTAACAAGAGTTGTATTGAAACAAACGCCTGTCTGCTATGTATAGCGCCTGTTATTTTAATAGAACCTTAACAAGAGTTGTATTGAAACTTGATGCAGGAAGACTTGAAATACTCAGCTTTCTTCATAGAACCTTAACAAGAGTTGTATTGAAACGTGAATACATACAATATTTACTACCGGCGGTTCTGAATAGAACCTTAACAAGAGTTGTATTGAAACAAACCAGGGCATGGTAGGTGAAATGGAAGGCTTCAATAGAACCTTAACAAGAGTTGTATTGAAACAATTTTGGACAGTTCCTTTATGAGAAAATAAGTGGATAGAACCTTAACAAGAGTTGTATTGAAACGATTGTAAAGGTCGCACAGGAAGTAACTGCAAAAGAATAGAACCTTAACAAGAGTTGTATTGAAACGGAGGGTGACGAGGTTCGAGAAATAAAAAAAGATTCCATAGAACCTTAACAAGAGTTGTATTGAAACTACCAGGCCATTTTCTTTTTACGATCTTCTTCCAATAGAACCTTAACAAGAGTTGTATTGAAACTGGTTATATTCACTTAGGTACCACTCAAGTCCCTGATAGAACCTTAACAAGAGTTGTATTGAAACGCATTATATTTCTGCTGTAAGCCAGCAACATAAGCATAGAACCTTAACAAGAGTTGTATTGAAACAACAAGGAGCAGACCGGGCAGATCATAAGCAGCATATAGAACCTTAACAAGAGTTGTATTGAAACGCAGTGTATTGAAGAATGGGCGGCGATACTGGATATATAGAACCTTAACAAGAGTTGTATTGAAACTACGCTCGTCTAGCAGGATGTTTTCTGTCTAAATTAATAGAACCTTAACAAGAGTTGTATTGAAACTGTGCATCATCAATGCTATAACCTGTAGCCTCCCATAGAACCTTAACAAGAGTTGTATTGAAACGATTCCGAATACCAATCTATCAAATTGCCATCCTATAGAACCTTAACAAGAGTTGTATTGAAACGAGGAACTTTCTGCTATGAACAAGGCTACTAAGGATAGAACCTTAACAAGAGTTGTATTGAAACGTACTATATTTATGATTGCAAATACTTTTGCAGAAATAGAACCTTAACAAGAGTTGTATTGAAACGCCTTATGCACTTGTCCTTTTATAAGTTGTAACTATAGAACCTTAACAAGAGTTGTATTGAAACTTATCAAATACCCATTCATCTGTATTGGGAGAAACAATAGAACCTTAACAAGAGTTGTATTGAAACGGATGCTGAATCTTCTGGATGCAAAATTGAAATCGAATAGAACCTTAACAAGAGTTGTATTGAAACGGTGTTGAAATTGCGACAGTTGCAAAAGCGGCATTGATAGAACCTTAACAAGAGTTGTATTGAAACTCTGCCACTTTTGATATGTATCCTCGAAATGTAAAATATAGAACCTTAACAAGAGTTGTATTGAAACTCACATGCATGAATTACGCTCAGGGCCTTATTATATAGAACCTTAACAAGAGTTGTATTGAAACGCAACCGCCGCTGTTACTTTAGTTATTGCCAATTACAATAGAACCTTAACAAGAGTTGTATTGAAACGCAAAATTAACATCTTTACGTAACAGGCGTTGTACTATAGAACCTTAACAAGAGTTGTATTGAAACAAACGAATAGTATAAAATGTACAATTTTTTCGCGAATAGAACCTTAACAAGAGTTGTATTGAAACCAGCTTGCTAACTGTTGCTGTGAAACCCGTGAAGATAGAACCTTAACAAGAGTTGTATTGAAACGCCATGAGCGCACAGACAAACCAGATTATTGACGCATAGAACCTTAACAAGAGTTGTATTGAAACGCAACAATATGCTCCCGATCATCTTTGACGTGACAGAATAGAACCTTAACAAGAGTTGTATTGAAACGGCTTGCGGGAGTGAACGTGGGAAGCGTATAAAAAATAGAACCTTAACAAGAGTTGTATTGAAACTCAACGGAGCTGCAGCAGGTACCGTTATGACTATTGAATAGAACCTTAACAAGAGTTGTATTGAAACTTACCTATTTTTAGAGATATTCCTTTATTATGTCCTATAGAACCTTAACAAGAGTTGTATTGAAACGCATAGTAAAGACACAGTATCGTGCGTCCAGTGAGATAGAACCTTAACAAGAGTTGTATTGAAACTCTTGGACACTGGTATAATTTTGATTATCGGCTACATAGAACCTTAACAAGAACTGTATTGCCTCCAACCTGCTTAAATAATCCGATACAATCTATTTGTATAGCTCTATAACGCTAGTAGTACCAAAACGGTATATATGTTTCCTTTTTGTAAATGACATATATGTAATATAAACAAGCTTGAATGCAGTGACAGTATTAAGCGTTATTTGGCGGCGTTGCCTTTTTGTGACAGATATACTATAATCATAGGTATGTTTAACAGACTAGAAAGGCAGGAGCAACATGTATTCATTTGATACAAGGATAAGCTACAGTGAGTCGGACGAGAATCTGGAACTGACGATTCCGGCACTGTTGAATTTTTTTCAGGATGCAGCAATATTTGAAGCTGAGGCAGGTAACATTACGATGGATTATTTGCAGGAGAGACATCTGGCGTGGCTGCTCGGTTCATGGCAGATCGTGATAGAGAGAAGACCGAGACTCAATGAGCAGGTAGAGGTGGTGACCACACCTTATGCATTTAAGGGATTTATTGGATATCGTAATTTTGTTCTCAAGACCATAGAAGGAGAAATACTGGCGAAGGCAGCATCTATCTGGACATTGGTAGATATTCAGAAAATGAAACCTGCCAGACCAAGTCAGGAGATTCTGGATGGATATGAAATATCTCCCAAACTGGATATGGAATATGCCCCACGTCGAATTGACCTGGTCGGAGAAGGTGTAGCCAAAGAGCCATTCTTTATCAGAAAAAATCAGATAGATTCTAATCATCATGTAAATAATGCGGAATATGTTAATATAGCAATGGAATATCTGGATGTTTCAGCACATGTAACGCAGGTCAGAGTAGAATATAAGAAACCTGCATATCTGCATGATACATTGATACCTGTGATCTATGAACAGGAGAATAAATTACAGGTACAGCTTACTGATGAACAGCATGAAACATTCTGCATAGTGGAGTTTTCACATGAGTAAATGGATGGTCGCTGCGAAAAAGGCAGATTTCTATGCCATTGCACAGCAATATCACATCAGTCCTGTTCTTGCCCGTATTATTCGCAACCGTGATGTGATTGACAATGCAGATATTGATAAATTTTTATCAGGTACCAGAAAAGATCTGTACGCACCGGATCTTTTAAAAGACATGGATAAGTCGGTAGCTATTCTGATGGATAAGATAGCACAGAAGAAGCATATCAGGATCATTGGTGATTATGATATAGATGGTGTATGCTCTACATATATTTTGTTCAAAGGCTTGAGACATTGTGGTGCGATTGTGGATACGGCGATCCCACATAGAATGAAAGATGGTTATGGGCTGAATGAACACCTGATTCAGGAGGCGTATGAGGCAGGTGCTGATACGGTACTGACCTGTGATAATGGGATAGCGGCGTTTGAACAGGTAGAATATGCTAATAAACTTGGAATGACAGTTGTAATTACAGATCATCATGAGGTTCCCTATGAAGAAGCAGATGGGGTACGAAATTACCGGATTCCACCTGCGGCGGCAGTAATAGATCCCAAACAGCAGGATTGTCCATATCCTTTTCCAGAGATATGCGGAGCAGTTGTGGCTTACAAGCTGGTGCTGGCGCTGGTTGCGCAGATGCAGGGTGTGAACTGGCAACAGGTGATGGAATCTGAAATGGGTCTGGAGCTTCTGGAATTTGCGGCTTTTGCAACAATCGGTGATGTTATGGAACTGCGTGATGAGAACCGTATTATTGTAAAGGAAGGTCTGGAGCTGATGAAGCATACCAGAAATACAGGTCTGGAAGCCTTGATCCGGGCAACAGGAACAGATCCGGAGCATATCAAGCCATATACCATAGGGTTTGTGCTAGGACCGTGCCTTAATGCCACAGGACGTCTGGATACAGCAGACCATGCACTGGCATTGTTTGAAGCTGAGGATACAGCTGAGGCGGCACGTATTGCAGGCGATCTGAAGGATATGAACGATAGTCGTAAGGAACTGACCCTTGCCGGTGTAGAAGAGGCAATTGCGCAGATCGAGGGCAGCAATCTGGAAAAGGATGATGTTCTGGTCGTTTATTTACCAGATGTTCATGAAAGCCTTGCAGGAATTATTGCAGGACGTATTCGTGAGAAATATAATAAGCCTGCTTTTGTTCTGACGAGGGCAGAGGAAGGTGTGAAAGGCTCAGGACGTTCGATAGATGCATTCCATATGTATGATGAAATGACGAAGTGTAAGCAGCTTTTTACCAAGTATGGAGGACATAAGCTGGCAGCAGGTGTTTCCATGCCGGAGGAAAACGTAGATGAGTTTCGCAGACAGATCAACGGGAACAGCCATTTGACAAAGGATGATTTTGAGGAAAAGGTATTAATTGATGTTCCGATGCCAATGTCATATGCTTCTCTGGAATTTGTAGAAGAACTGGAGAAACTGGAACCATTTGGAAATGGAAATCCTAAACCGCTGTTTGCACAGAAACAGGTGACTTTTATAAAGGGCAGACTTCTGGGACAGAATCAGAATGTGGGCAAGTATACGGTGGCAGATGAGGACGGCAAGCTGTATGAAATGATCTATTTCGGTGATATACAGGCTTTTCATGAATATCTTGATCAGAAATTTGGAATTGAAGCAGTAGACAGGCTTTATAATGGACGCGGGAGGGACATTGTACTTTCCGTTGTATATTATCCGGATATCAATGAATATAGAGGAAATGTATCTCTTCAAATGGTAATGAAGTACTATTCATAAAGAAGGTTGGAAACGCATAATGAATTTATGGTTTCTTTAGAAAAATTATCGTTTCTTTATTCTTTAGACACAGTTTTGACACATTTTCTCTGTATAGTATATCTCAGATAGTTGAAACACTCACTATCTCCCCCCTCATAAGAAAATATATGACGAAGAGCCGACATTATGTCGGCTTTTTGTCATATATACGGATGAATGTGTGAACGCAGGGTGGGCACTTGAAAATCCAGGGGCTATATGTTATTCTTAAAATTAAGGTTAACAGCATGGTTATGCTTCCTGGAAGTGAGGTAATCCATATGAAATGTAAGGATTTATTAAAGAATTTAGAATACGAATGTGTCAGAGGCAGTGTGGATGTAGAAGTGACAGAGGTTGTGAACGATTCTCGTAAGGTCACAGCAGGCTGCCTTTTCTTATGTATTGTAGGAGCTAATTTTGATGGTCATGATGCTGCAAGTGATGTGGTAAAGGCAGGAGCGAAAGTACTGGTGGTCAGCAAAGATGTAGAACTTTCAGCAGAAAGTGACGTAACAGTGATTCGTGTAGCGGATACCCGATACGCAATGGCTTTTATTTCGGCAGCATATTTTGGAAATCCTGCGGATGATATGAAGATCATCGGGGTAACAGGAACGAAGGGCAAGACAACAACAACCTATCTTGTAAAGTCTATTCTTGAAAATGCGGGACATAAGGTTGGACTGGTAGGTACGATAGAAGCAATTATTGGTGATAAAGTCATTCCTGCCAATAATACGACTCCGGAATCCTACACGTTGCAGAAGTACTTTAAAGAAATGAAGGAAGCCGGCTGTGATACAGTAGTCATGGAAGTATCTTCGCAGGGACTGATGATGCATAGAACACAGGGCTTTGTTTTTGACTATGGCATTTTTACCAATATTGAGCCGGATCATATTGGACCAAATGAGCATGCATCTTTTGAAGAATACATGGCTTGTAAAGGAATGTTGTTCAAACAGTGCAGAGTAGGAATTGTTAACTGCGATGACCCACACTGGGAGACTGTAACACAGGGGCATACCTGTCAGCTTGAAACCTATGGATTTGGCGAAGATGCCGATCTGCGGGCTTCGGATCTGAAACTGGTAACAGGTGCCGGTTATCTGGGAATTGATTTTAAAGTTTCCGGCTTATTAAATATGGAAGTTTTAACGGATCTGCCCGGTAAATTCAGCGCTTATAATGCACTGACAGCAATTGCGATCTGCAGACATTTTGGAGTACATCCTGAAGATATCAAAAAAGCGCTTGCCGGTGCAAAGGTAAAGGGCAGAATCGAGATGGTCAAGGTGTCAGATCAATTTACACTTATGATTGATTATGCACATAATGCCATGGCATTAGAAAGTCTTTTGACTACATTAAGGGAGTATCATCCACATCGTCTGGTGTGTCTGTTTGGCTGTGGTGGCAACCGTTCCAAACTGCGCCGTTATGAGATGGGAGAGGTCAGTGGTAAATTGGCAGACCTGACCATTATTACCTCCGATAATCCCAGATTTGAAGAACCACAGGCGATTATTGATGATATTAAGACCGGTATGGCAAAAACAAATGGTAAATATGTTGAAATCTGCGACCGTAAGGAAGCAATCAAATATGCCATTACCCATGGAGAACCCGGGGATATTGTTATCCTTGCAGGCAAAGGACATGAAGATTATCAGGAAATCAAAGGTGTGAAGCATCCTATGGATGAACGTGTATTGATTCAGGAGGTCATGGAAGAACTGAAACAAGGCCAGGCATGAACCTGAAAGGCATGGTTAATAAAATGACAGGCAGATTTGCTAATATTATTGTAGATATATCCCATGAGAAGGTAGACCGTCCTTTTCAATATCTGATCCCGAATGAACTTATAGGCATTTTGGAAGTGGGAATGGCGGTCATGATACCTTTTGGCAGAGGTAATAAGCTGATAAAGGGATATATAATCGAGATTACAGACAAAGCTGAGTATGATGTTACCAGATTAAAGGCAGTGGACAGTGTGGTAGAGGGAGGAATCAGTGCCCAGGCAGATGCGATCAGACTTGCTTACTGGTTAAAGGAACATTATGGCTCGACAATGATCGCTGCACTCAAGACTGTACTTCCTGTAAAAAAGAAAATGAAACAGGTAGTGAAGAAGACGATCATCTGTAAAGTCAACTCAGAGCAGGCATATCGTCACAGCGTTATATTTGAGGCAAAACATCAGACTGCAAAATCAAGACTGATGCGTGAATTATCCCAGGCACAGAGACTTCCCTATACATTAGTGACAGGAAAGCTCAATATTTCATCCGCAACGATACGGTCATTATCAGATGCGGGACTGATAGAAGTAGCAGAAGAGAATGTATACAGGGTGCCAACCTTGAAATCAGATACATCAGGACACGATGCAACAGCCAAAATGTTATCGCCGGAACAACAGAATGTGGTGGATGTTATTTCCCGGGATTTCCAACAGGGCATCCGCCAGACATATTTGCTTCGTGGCATTACAGGAAGCGGCAAGACAGAAGTGTATATGGCACTGATAGAACGTATGATAGCCTGCGGGAAACAGGCTATCGTACTGATCCCTGAAATTGCTTTGACTTATCAGACATTACTCCGGTTTTATCTGCGTTTTGGAGACAGAGTATCTGTTATGAACTCGAGACTTTCACCGGGGGAACGTTCAGACCAGTATGAAAGGGCAGCCAAAGGTGAGATCGATATTATGATCGGACCACGTTCGGCACTCTTCACACCTTTTGAACGGTTAGGACTGGTCATTATTGATGAGGAACATGAAGCAAGCTATAAGAGTGAAACCATGCCCAAGTATCATGCCAGAGAGGTAGCGCAGGAATTGTGCCGGATGAAGCAGGCGAGTCTGCTTCTGGGTTCAGCAACCCCTTCTCTGGAGTCATATTATCGGGCAAAACAGGGCGAGATTCCTCTGTTTACTTTAAACTGCAGATTAACGGGTGGAGAACTTCCGCAGGTTCATGTGGTAGATCTCAGAGAAGAGTTAAAGAGTGGCAACCGTTCCATATTCAGCCGCAAATTACAGGAGCTTCTGGAGGACAGGCTGCGTAAGGGACAGCAGAGTATGCTGTTTTTAAATCGCAGGGGATACGCAGGTTTCGTATCATGCCGGGCATGTGGGCATGTGATGAAGTGTCCACATTGTGATATTTCTTTATCAGAGCATAAAAATGGCAAACTGATCTGTCATTATTGTGGGTATGAGACACCGCAGGTAACGAAGTGTCCGGAATGTGGGTCCAAATATATACTGGGCTTCCGTGCGGGAACACAACAGATCGAAGAACTGCTGCATAAGATGTATCCTGCCGCCAGAGTTTTGCGTATGGATGCAGATACAACGAAAACAAAGGACAGTTATGAAGAGATACTGTCACATTTTGCAAATGAGGAAGCAGACATTCTGGTGGGAACACAAATGATCGTAAAAGGACACGATTTTCCCAAAGTGACACTGGTAGGAATTCTGGCAGCAGATATGTCACTGCATACAGGTGATTACAGAGCATCTGAACGTACTTTCCAGTTGCTGACACAGGCGGCAGGCAGAGCGGGCAGAGGAAGTCTTGCAGGTGAAGTCGTGATCCAGACATATCAACCGGATCATTATGCAGTAGTACATGCTGCTGCACAGGATTACGAGGGCTTCTATGAAGAGGAAATAGCATACAGGGATCTGATGATGTATCCTCCGGTGGCCAATATGATGGCAGTCCTTATTTTGTCAGAGGATGAAATGACAGGAGTGTCACATTCGGTAGAACTTGCAGATCTGGTGAGAAAACATTTTACACAGAACAGGATGCAGGTAATTGGACCTGCCGCAGCTTCCATTGGCAGGATTCAGGATATTTATCGCAATATATTTTATATAAAACACAGTGATTATGACCTTCTGGTCCGGGCAAAAGATGTAATGGAAGCATATATAGCCCAAAAGGAATGGAATACAGATACAGTACAGTTTGATTTTAACCCTATGAGTGGATATTAGTATAAAAATGAGAAAGGTAAGGAAAAAGAAATGGCAATCAGAACAATCAGACAGATAGGTGACCCAGTATTAAATAAAGTAGCAAAGGAAGTAACAGAAATCACACCCAGAATACAGGATTTGATCGATGATATGTTTGAAACGATGTATGATGCATGTGGTGTGGGACTTGCAGCACCGCAGGTAGGTATTCTGAAGCGTATCGTTGTAATTGATACCACAGGAGAAGACCCGATTCTTCTGATCAATCCCCGTATAGTAGAGACAAGTGGTGAACAGACTGGAAATGAGGGGTGCCTTAGTGTGGCAGGTAAGACGGGTATTGTAACAAGACCGAATCATGTTAAGGTAGTGGCACAGGATGAGAATCTTGAAACTTTTGAGATAGAAGGTGATGAACTTCTGGCAAGAGCATTCTGCCACGAAATCGATCATCTGGATGGACATTTATATGTGGAGAAGGTCGAGGGCGAATTAATGAATACTGCCGATCTGGAAGAGGAAGAGGAGGAATAGGATTGAAGATCGTATTTATGGGAACACCTGATTTCTCAGTAGGCGCACTGGATGCGCTGGTTGAGGCAGGACATGAGATCATTGCTGTTGTGACACAGCCGGATAAACCTAAGGGAAGAAGTGGACAGATGCAGTTTCCACCTGTAAAGGAATGTGCACTCAGACACGGACTTACTGTGTTGCAGCCTGTTAAAATTAAGACTCCTGAATGGGTAGACAAGTTGAGAGAACTGAAGGCAGATGTATTTGTTGTAGCTGCTTTTGGACAGATTTTATCTAAGGAAATACTGGATATGCCTAAGTACGGCTGTGTAAATATACATGCCTCTCTTCTTCCAAAATACAGGGGAGCGGCTCCAATCAACTGGGCGATCATTAATGGAGAGAAGGAAACCGGAGTAACGATCATGCAGATGAATGAAGGCGTGGATACAGGTGATATGTTATCTCATGTAGTAGTACCTATTGCACCGAAAGAAACTGCAGAATCTTTGTTTGATAAACTTGCAAAAGCGGGAGCAAAACTGATCGTGGAGACTCTTCCTAAACTGGAAGCAGGAGAGATCATACCGGTTCCGCAGGATGAAAGTCAGTCAAGTCATGTTAAGATGATGAATAAGTCACTTGGAAAAATAGACTGGAATCAGGACGCAGTTGTAATTGAGAGACTGGTCAGAGGATTAAATTCATGGCCAAGTGCTTATACTTATTACCAGGGAAAAAGCGTGAAACTATGGGATTGTGATGTAGTGGAAGCTGCTGCAAAGGCAGTACCGGGTACGATCATTGCAGTTGCAAAAGATTCCTTTGATGTTGCTACGGGGAATGGAGCGCTTAGAGTTTTGGAACTTCAGCTTGAAGGGAAAAAGAGAATGGATACGAAGTCTTTCCTTCTGGGAAACCAGTGGAAGACAGGTATGCAGTTAGGACAGTAAAGGAGGTATTGTCTTATGTATTATCCTTATGGTTATTATTTTGATCCTACGTATATTATGGTATTGATCGGTGCTGTTTTGTCAATTATAGCTTCATCAATGGTACAATCAACTTTTCACAAGTATTCCAGAGTCAGAAGTATGTCCGGAATGACAGGTGCACAGGTTGCAGAAGCAATCCTTAGAAACAAAGGCATATATGATGTACGTGTGGCACGTGTCAGAGGTGAACTTACAGACCATTATGATCCCAGAACCAAAGTTGTAAAGTTATCTGACAGTGTATATGATTCCACGTCTGTTGCAGCTCTTGGGGTTGCTGCGCATGAATGTGGGCATGTTATTCAGCATCATGAGGAATATCTTCCCCTTAGGATCAGGACTCTTCTGGTTCCAGCTGCCAATTTTGGCTCCAAGGCAGGTATTCCGATCATTCTGTTAGGACTTTTATTTGGATATAATTATGTATTGGTACAGATCGGTATCTGGGTATTTGCACTGGCTGTTCTGTTTCAGATCGTTACATTACCTGTGGAATTCAATGCTTCCAGCAGGGCGCTGGTGTGTCTGGAACAGTATGGTATTTTATCAGGCAGTGAGAAAGATCAGAGTGCCAAGGTATTGCGTGCAGCCGCTCTTACTTATGTTGCAGCAGCGGCAGCGTCAATTTTACAGTTACTGAGATTGATCATGCTGTTTGGTGGCGGCAGAAGGAGAAATGATTAAAGTGCAGCAGGAGAAAAATGTCCGTCAGCTGGTCCTTGAGATGCTGCTTGCGGTTACAAAAAAAGAAGGCGGAGAATACAGTCATAAGGTAATCAGAGATGTGCAGAATAAGTACAATTATCTCTCAACACAGGAAAAGGCGTTCATGAAACGCCTTTTTGAGGGTACATTGGAGAGAATGATAGAGCTTGACTACTGTATCGACTGTTATTCAAAGGTAAAAGTAAATAAAATGAAACCGGTCATTCGTACGATCATGTGTATGGGTGTATATCAGATATTATACATGGATTCCGTACCTGATTCGGCGGCATGCAATGAATCGGTCAAACTGGCGCAGGCAAAAGGCTTTTCCACTTTGAAAGGTTTTGTAAATGGCGTTTTGAGAACTGTTGCCAGAAATAAGAATGCAATTCCTTATCCGGATGAAAAGACAGAATATGTGAAATATCTTTCTGTAACATATTCTATGCCGGAATGGATCGTGAAACTTTGGCTGCAACAACTTGGAAATGACACAACTGTCACAATGCTGAAGGGACTTTTAAAAGAAAGACCTGTTACAGTCAGAATGAGAACAGATGACACGAAACTTATAGAGGCACTGCGCTCTGACCTTGCCAGACAGGGCGGCACATTAACGAAACATCCATATCTTCCCTATGCATATACCATTGAAAAGACAGATGATCTGACACAACTTGCAGGTTTTGAAGAGGGGACATTTGTAATTCAGGATATCAGCTCCATGCTTGCAGTGGAGGCATTAGCCCTGGATAAGATGAAGCCGGATAAGAAGATTAAGATACTGGACATTTGTGCAGCTCCGGGGGGCAAATCCATGTTGGCAGCAGATAAACTGGAGCAGGCGGGGATTCCCTATGAACTGGAGGCAAGAGATATTTCGGAGTATAAAGTGTCATTGATGCAGGATAACTTTGACAGATGCCAGTTGGAGAATGCCAGAGCAGTTGCATGGGATGCTTTACAGACAGACGAACGTTTAGTAGAGCAGGTAGACGTTGTAATTGCAGATGTTCCATGTTCAGGACTTGGTGTAATTGGCAGAAAACGTGATATTAAATATAAAATGAATCAGCAGGCTATAGATGAAATCGTGAAACTACAGGAAAAGATATTGAAAGTAGCTGCTTCCTATGTGAAGAAGGGTGGTAGACTTTTATTCAGTACCTGTACGATCAATCAGGCAGAGAATGAAAAACATGCTGCATGGATTCGGGATACACTTGAAATGACACCTGTGTCATTAAACCTGACATTACCGGAAACGGTACATACACAAACGACTCAAAAGGGATACCTACAACTGATGCCGGGTGTATGGGATACAGACGGTTTCTTCATTAGTGTGTTTGAAAAACAGGAGTAATAGATCCAATGAAAGATATTAAGTCATTAACATTACCACAATTAAAGGAAGAAATGTCTGCTTTAGGCGAGAAGCCTTTTCGTGCAAAGCAGCTTTATGAGTGGATGCATGTGAAACTGGCAAGGGATTATGATGAAATGACCAATATTCCCAAGAGCCTGATTGCCAAATGCAGGGAAAATTATGAATATACTTCCCTGAAAGAGGTCATGGTACAGACTTCTGCCATTGATGGAACAAAGAAATTTCTGTTTGAACTGGCAGATGGAAATCTGGTAGAGAGTGTGTGGATGCAGTATCATCATGGTAATTCCGTATGCATCTCTTCTCAGGTGGGGTGCCGTATGGGATGCCGTTTCTGTGCTTCTACACTGGATGGACTGGAACGTTCCCTGCTTCCGGGAGAAATGCTTGACCAGATCTACGCGATTGCCAGAAGTACGGGAGAGCGTGTATCGAATGTTGTAGTTATGGGAACCGGGGAACCGATGGATAATTATGATAATCTGCTTCAGTTCATCAGAATGTTATCTGATGAGAATGGCCTTAATATCAGCCAGAGAAATATTACGGTATCTACTTGTGGTATCGTGGAAAATATGCGTCGTCTGGCAGATGAACAGCTACAGATCACGCTTGCACTCAGTCTGCATGGCTCTACACAGGAGAAAAGACAGGAACTTATGCCGATAGCGAATAAATATGATATTCATGAAGTTATTGATGCATGTCGCTATTATTTTGACAAAACGGGCAGAAGAGTTACTTTTGAATACAGTCTGGTTGGCGGAGTCAACGATACGGATGAGGATGCTGAGAATCTGAGTGATCTGATCAAAGATATCAATTGTCATGTGAACCTGATCCCGGTAAATCCTATCAAAGAGAGGGATTACGTTGAATCGGAACGCAGTGCTGTACTTAATTTCCAGAATAAACTGACCAGAAGACATATCAATGCAACAGTACGTCGTGAAATGGGAAGAGACATTGATGGTGCGTGTGGACAGTTACGCAGAAGAAAGATGCAGCAGGAATAAGATGAAAGAATGGCATACTTGCCCTTTTGTGGTTTATGTGATATTATGTTAGCTTGTAAAATACTAGCTTTTATGAAGAGGATTGGAGGAGAACCCGTTGAAGTTTTATGCAATAACTGATATAGGGAGAAAGAGGGAACTGAACGAAGATTACATCTATACCTCCGGACAGCCAATCGGTGCGCTGCCCAATCTTTTTATTGTTGCGGATGGAATGGGAGGACATAAAGCAGGTGATTATGCTTCCATGCATACTGTAGACAGGTTTGTAGAGGTAATTAGTGGTCTGGATGCACAACTGAGCAAAGAAGATGCGATCAGTGAGGCAATTGCAGAAGCAAATTCATACATATACAGGCGTTCTACAGAGGATAACAGCCTGAGTGGAATGGGAACGACACTGGTTGTGGCAACCTGTATGGAAGAAATGGCGGTTGTTGCCAATATAGGAGACAGTAGATTATATCTGGTGAACGAATCTATTACACAGATCACCCGTGATCATTCTCTTGTAGAAGAGATGATTCATTTAGGCGGTATTGACAGAGAAACAGCACGGAATCACCCGGATAAGAACATTATTACCAGAGCGGTAGGCGTTAAGGAAAATGTTACCGCCGATTTTTACAGAGTAGCCCTTTCAAAAGGAGATAAATTACTGTTATGTTCAGATGGACTGACAAATATGCTCAGAGATGAAGAGATACATGCAATCATAAAGGAGCATGAAAATCTGGAACTGGCAGCGAAAGCACTGATTGCTGCCGCCAATGAGAATGGTGGGCGTGATAATATTGCAGTGGTTCTGGTAGAACCGTTTGGAGGGCAGGAATGATTAAGTTAGGAATGCTGATAGCAGACCGCTATGAGATCTTGGAGAAGATTGGTACAGGCGGAATGTCAGATGTATATAAGGCAAAAGACATCAAACTCAATCGTTATGTAGCGATTAAAGTATTAAAACAGGAATTTGCTGAAAATAAGAACTTTGTATCCAAATTCAGAGTAGAAGCACAGGCGGCAGCAGGGCTGATGCATCCCAATATTGTTAATGTATATGATGTTGGTGAGGAAGACAGTATCCATTATATTGTAATGGAACTGGTAGAAGGTATCACGCTTAAGAAATATATTGAAAAGAAATCAAGACTGTCTACGAAAGAGGCCATCAGTATCGCAATACAGGTGGCAATGGGGATTGAGGCAGCTCATAATAACCATATTATCCACAGGGATATCAAACCACAGAATATTATCATCTCAAAGGAAGGTAAAGTTAAGGTAACGGATTTCGGTATCGCCAAGGCAGCTTCAAGTAATACCATTACTTCCAATGTCATGGGATCTGTTCATTATACTTCGCCTGAGCAGGCAAGAGGTGGATTTTCTGATGAGAAGAGTGATATTTATTCTTTAGGTATTACTCTGTTTGAAATGCTGACAGGTCGTGTACCTTTTAATGGTGATACGACAGTAGCAATCGCAATTAAACAGATACAGGATGAGATGCCATCTCCCAGGGAATTTGTTCCGGAGGTTCCTGTCAGTGTAGAACGGATCGTACTAAAGTGTACACAGAAGAGCCCGGACAGAAGATATCAGAATATGGGAGATATGATACGTGATCTGAAGCGTTCTCTGATCACTCCTGATGAACCTTTTGTTGAAATTGATACAGGAGAAGCTGGCAAGACACGGATCGTAACAGATGTACGCAATAGAAATACGTCACAAATGGTATCAGAAAGAGCACAGACTGGCGAAATCCCGCAGCAGAGAGTACCGGTAAAACAGGATACACAGCCCAGAAGAGAAATTTATGCAGATGAAGAAGAACTCCAGGAAATCGCAAGAAAGAAGCCTACTGTTCAGAATGGTACAGCGCAGAGTTCTTCTAAGAATGCAGGAAACAGAAAGCCATCACAGAATCAGGGGACAGGAAAGTCTCAGACTGGGAAGAAAAATCATAAAAAGGTAGGGCAGAAGCCTGTTAAAAAGGCAACTGTTAAGAAAAAGAAGGTTAAAACAAAGAATGAAGGTTATACAGAATACAGCAATAGTGGTGTGAATCGTCAAAATGTAAGAAATATTGATTATACGCAGGATGTTTCTTTTGATGATAAGACAGATGAGTATGACTATAATCCCACAACAGAGAAAGTAACTACTGTTCTTACGATTATTGCAGCGGTGGTGATTGGTTGTATCCTGTTATACTTTGCAGGGCAGGCTGCAGGTATCTTTTCTTCAGTAGGAAATAAAGGACAGCAGTCTTCGCAGAATGAAAGTGCAGAACGCAGTGTGATGCCTGAATTTGTAAACGTCAGTGTGGATGACGTGAAGAAGGCTCTTCAGGATGTGAATCTGGGAAGTAAGACACAGTATATTGAGTCTACAGAATATGCTAAAAATATGGTAATTTCGGCTGCACTTGAGGATGGAACCGCTGTGCTTGCAGGAGATCAGATCATCAAGAATACAACAATCGTACTGACTGTCAGTGCCGGAGCCAATGGTATCAATGTTCCACAGACGGTAGGAATGTCGGAGGCAGAAGGTACAGCCAAACTGACCAAGGAAGGATTTACTGTAACCAAAAGTGATGCATATTCAACAGAGTATGCCAAGGGAACGATTATATCCCAGTCTCCCGAAGGAGATTCTATTGCTGCACTTGGCTCAGAGATCACAATTGTGATCAGTAAGGGAAGCGAAGATGTAGAAGTTCGTATGCCGGATGTCCTTGGTAAGAGTCAGGAGGCTGCTGCCAGCATGCTTGAGGAGTCTGGTCTGGTCGTAGGAAATGTGGAAGATTCCTATAGTTCGGAGTATCCAGCGGGACAGATCTGCTATCAGAGTTATTCATCCGGAACCAGTGTGGGACAGGGAACGATCGTTGATCTTAAAGTGAGTATTGGCAGTGAAACGGCTACTTATAGCTGTAATCTGAGTATTCAGGCACCAAGTGATTACATTGGCGGCAATGCAGAGGTCATTCTTACGACTGCAGATGGTGCAACGCAATTGTGGTATTCCCAAAATGTAACATCTTTTCCAGTTTCTATTAATCTGAGTGGATTTACCAGTTCTTCTGCATATGGAATCGTGACAATCTCATACCTCAAGAGTGTGGAAGAAATCGTTACGGATTCTGATGGAAATCAGACGACACAGGTAAATCAGGCGTTGGCACAGACGCAGCAGAATGTTACATTCAGTAAGGATTAAAATATGCAGGGTAAGATAGTAAAAGGAATAGCGGGCTTCTATTATGTACATGTCAGTGGCAGGGGAGTCTATGAGTGTAAAGCAAAAGGTATATTCCGAAAGGACAACATCAAACCTCTGGTAGGGGATGATGTGGAAATAGAGATTACGGATGCTGCCAACTATAAGGGAAATATCATTTCAATCCTGCCACGCAGGAATTCCCTGATCCGTCCGGCAGTGGCTAATATAGATCAGGCGCTGGTGATCTTTGCAGTGTCGAAGCCTGAACCCAATTATAATCTGTTGGATCGATTTCTGATCATGATGCGCAGGCAGGGACTCGAATGCATTATCTGCTTTAATAAGCGTGACATTGCATCGAAAGAAGAACGGGCGGCGATCAGAACCATTTACGAGAACAGCGGCTGTACCGTACTGTTTGCCAGTGCAATGAAAAAAGAAGGCATGGAAGAAATTGCAGCAGTATTAAAAGATAAGACAACTGCAGTTGCGGGGCCGAGTGGCGTTGGAAAATCATCTATCATTAACTGTCTACAGAAGAATAAGACAATGGAGACAGGTGCGATCAGTGAGAAGATAGAACGTGGTAAACATACAACGAGACATTCGGAACTGATCAGCATTTCTGACCGAACTTATATTATGGATACCCCTGGGTTCAGTTCCTTGTCACTGTTTGATATGGAGAAGGATGAGCTTAAGAACTATTATCCTGAGTTCACTCCTTATGAAGAAAAATGTAAATTCCTCACCTGTGCACATATCCATGAGCCGATGTGCGGTGTAAAAGATGCATTAGAACTTGGCAAAATCAGTCAGGTGCGTTATGATAACTACGTTGCCTTTTATGAGGAACTGAAAGAAAAAGAAAAGAGGAAGTATTAAATGAATATTTTGGCGCCATCTATCCTGTCTGCTGATTTCTGTGAATTGGGAAAGCAGATAGAAGAAATTGAGAAAGCAGGAGCACAGTATCTGCATGTAGATGTTATGGATGGAATTTTCGTACCTTCTATATCCTTTGGAATGCCAATCGTCAGTTGTGTCAGACCAAGAACAGGAATGTTCATGGATGTACATATGATGGTAACGAAACCAGAGCGTTATGTGGAAGAATTTATCCGCTGTGGAGCTGACGGAGTGACGATCCATGAAGAAGCGTGTGACTGTGTAGAGGAAACTTTACTGCGAATCAGAAAGTTGGGAGCAAAAGCAGGTCTTGCAGTAAATCCTGAAACGCCGGCAGAGAAACTTTATCCCTATCTGGACAAGCTGGATATGGCGCTTATCATGACTGTACATCCGGGATTTGGTGGACAGAAATACATTGATGAATGTACAGATAAAATCCGTACTCTCAGACAGACCATCACGGACAGGGGGCTGGATGTGAAGCTTCAGATCGATGGCGGTGTAAATCTGGATAATCTGACAATGAACCTTGAGGCAGGTGCTGATGTTATTGTAGCCGGTTCTGCAGTATTTAAAGGTAACATTGCAGAGAAGACCAGGGCATTTTTAGCTAAAATGTAGATAAAACGCAAAGTGATTTAAGGAGGATATATAGATATGCAGTTAGGAATTGTAGGTTTACCTAATGTAGGAAAAAGTACTTTATTTAATTCATTGACAAAAGCAGGTGCAGAATCAGCAAATTACCCATTCTGTACAATTGATCCCAATGTAGGTGTTGTTACAGTACCTGATGAGAGGATCAAGCTTCTTGGAGAACTGTATCATACCAAGAAGGTAACTCCTGCAGTAATTGAATTCGTAGATATTGCAGGTCTGGTAAAAGGCGCATCTAAGGGCGAAGGTCTTGGAAACCAGTTCCTTGCCAATATTCGTGAAGTAGATGCTATTGTACATGTAGTAAGATGCTTTGAAAACAGCAATATCGTACATGTAGACGGAAGCATTGATCCAATCAGAGATATTGAAACGATCAATCTGGAACTGATCTTCTCTGATATTGAGATATTGGAGAGACGTATTGCAAAAGTAAGCCGTGGTGCGAAGAATGATAAGTCACAGGCAAAAGAGCTGGCTTTGGCAGAACGTTTAAAAGCACATCTGGAAGCAGGCAATCTGGCCAAGAGCTTCGTAACAGAAGATGAAGACGAGATTTTATGGAGAAAAGGTTATAATTTATTAACTGACAAACCTGTCATTTTTGCTGCTAATGTTTCAGAAGATGATCTGGCTGATGATGGAGCAAACAATGAAGGTGTAAAAGCTGTTAGAGAATATGCAGCAAAAGAAGGCTGTGAAGTATTTGTGATCTGTGCACAGATCGAAGAGGAGATCGCTGAACTGGATGATGATGAGAAGTCCATGTTCCTTGAGGATCTTGGATTAAAAGAATCAGGTCTGGATAAACTGATCGCAGCAAGTTATCATCTGTTAGGACTGATCAGCTTCCTGACAGCAGGAGAGGATGAGTGTCGTGCATGGACGATCAAGGCAGGTACGAAGGCTCCTCAGGCAGCAGGTAAGATCCATACGGATTTTGAACGTGGATTTATTCGTGCAGAGGTAGTAAACTACAAGGATCTTCTGGAAAATGGATCCCTTGCAGCAGCCAGAGAAAAGGGCGTTGTAGGACTTGAAGGTAAGGACTACGTCGTAAAAGACGGAGATGTTATTCTGTTCAGATTTAACGTATAATAGGAGATACCGATATGCCTGATATTATGGGAGCAAAGGATATTGCTTTTCCTCACTTGGGAATTTATTTAGAGAATGTACCAAAGAGTTTTACGATATTTGGTTTTACAATCGCACTTTACGGTGTTGTCATAGGAATTGGTATGTTGCTTGGCATTCTCCTTGCAGCACACATTGCAAAGAAGGAACAGATGAATCCGGATGTTATATGGGATTTTGCTATTTATGCAGTTATTTTTGCGATCATTGGCGCAAGACTTTACTATGTTGCCTTTTCATGGGATCAGTACAAAGATAATCTGCTTAGTATTTTCAATACCAGACAGGGTGGACTGGCAATTTATGGCGGAGTGATCGGTGGCTTTGCAACGCTGTTCATATATAGCTGCATTAAGAAATTGAATCCTTTCAAAATCGGTGACTGCGCTGTGTTCGGACTGGTTCTGGGACAGAGCATTGGTCGTTGGGGCAATTTCTTCAATCGTGAAGTATTCGGTGGTTATACAGATTCCGTATTTGCAATGAGACTTCCTGTAGATGCTGTGCGTGCAAGTGATATCAAACAGACACATCTGGATGGAATGGCAGCAATGGGAAATGTGAATTTTATTCAGGTTCATCCTACCTTTTTATATGAGGGAGTGTGGAATCTGGCACTTTTGATCATTATGTATGTATTCCGTAAGCATAAAAAATATGATGGACAAATGTGTCTGATGTATCTGGGCGGTTATGGAATTGGCAGATTTATCATAGAAGGAATCCGTACAGACAGATTGTTGATTCCGGGAACGCAGATTGCAGTATCTCAGTTACTTGGTATTTTAATGTTTGCAGGAGCACTGATCGCAGATATCATAATAAGGATATACAGAAAGAAGAAACAGGTTTAGCCTGTTTTTTCTTTTGCCAGAATAGAAAAATACAATTTATGGCATTATCTGTACTATGAAATAGAAAATGATATTGTTAGAATAATATAACTGCTTAGCACTGGGGATATGGAAAGTGTGCTGTGAGTTGTATAAGTATAAGAGATGGAAAGGTATGAGGGATATGACGAATGAACAATTAGAAGAATTATTGGCACAGCTTACGACAGATGAGAAGCTGGGCATGATACATGGTAATGAACTTTTTGCAACAAAGGGAGTAGAAAGATTAGGAATACCTCCGTTTGTAACATCAGATGGACCAAGAGGTGTGCGTAAAGATTTTTATCCGGATAACTGGAATGAGATCGGACAGTCGTATGATTATGTTTCCTACCTGCCATGTAATACAGCACTGGTGGCAACATGGAATACAGAACTTGCACACAAGACCGGTCAGGTACTTGGCAAAGAGGCAAGAGGCAGAGGTAAAGATATGATCCTGGCGCCTGGCATTAATATTATGAGATCACCTCTTTGTGGCAGAAGTTTTGAATATATGGGTGAAGATCCATATCTGACATCCCAGATGGTAGTACCTTTGGTAGAAGGTATCGAAGAAAATGATGTTTCTTCCTGCGTAAAGCACTTTGCATTGAATAATCAGGAAACCAGGAGACTGGATGTAGATGTAGAAGTCAGTGAGAGAGCATTACGCGAGATTTATCTGCCCGGTTTTGAAGCAGCGGTAAAGAAGGGCAAAGCCAAAGGTGTTATGGGTGCTTATAATAAGTTCCGTGGAACACACTGCTGCCATAATGATTATCTGTTAAATGAAATTCTGCGTAAGGAATGGGGATTTGAAGGAATCCTTGTATCTGACTGGGGCGGTGTACATTCTACAGAAGAAGCTGTTATGAATGGACTGGATATGGAGATGTCCGTTACAGATAATTTTAATGAATATTATATGGCTGATCCTTTGAAGAAAGCATTAGATAAGGGCGAACTTCCTATAGAGAAAGTTGATGAAAAAGTGCGCCATATTCTGCACGTTATGAATGAATTGCACATGCTGGATGGCGAGAGAAAAGCAGGTACATATAACGATTATCATGATAAAGAAGCATTGCGTCGTACAGCAGAAGAATCAGTTGTATTATTGAAAAATGAGAAGAATCAGCTTCCGTTAGATGCAAAGAAGATCAGGAAGCTTCTGGTCATTGGTGAAAATGCGAACAGAATGCATGCACCGGGAGGTGGAAGTGCTGAAATTAAAGCATTATATGAAATAACACCACTTCTCGGATTACATATGGTATTGGGTGGAAATACACAGATTACCTATTTGCCGGGATATTGCAATGAAGATATTGGAAATATCTGGGTAAATACGGAAGAGAGCGGTAATGGACAGGCAGACAGTCTGGAACAGGATAAGCAGGATGCATCTCCAGAACCTAATGTAAAAGAAAAAGAAGCTGCAAAAAAAGCACGTCAGGCAGAAAAGAACCGTCAATATATGAAAGAAGCAATAGAAGCAGCTAAAGATGCAGATGCAGTGATTTATGTAGGTGGACTGACACATGATTATGATACAGAAGGTCAGGACAGGGCTTCTATGAAGCTCCCGTATGAGCAGGATAAGCTGATCAGTGAACTCCTAAAGGTAAGGCCTGACATGATTGTCACAATGATAGCAGGTTCACCTGTAGATATGAGTGCATGGATTGACCAGGCATCCACTCTTGTATATAGCTGGTATGCGGGCATGGAAGGTGGATATGCTCTGGCAGAGGTACTATTTGGACTGGTAAATCCATCAGGACATTTACCGGAAACATTCCCTGTCAGTGAGAAAGATTGTCCGGCTGTTGTGTTGGGTGAATTTCCAGGTGGTGACAAGGTACATTACGGTGAAGATATTTTTGTAGGCTACCGTTATTATGATACCTATGAAGTAGCACCGGCATTTCCGTTTGGTTATGGACTGTCCTATACGGAGTTTGTTATGGCAGGTTTATCAGCCAGAGTAACAGGCTCGAATGAAGTAGAGGTCAGCTTCCATGTGTCTAATGTAGGAGACAGAGCAGGGGCTGCACTTCCACAGATTTATGTATCAGATAAATGCCCTAAGGTGAAAAAGGCTGTTAAGGAGTTGAAAGCATTTGAGAAGATATTCTTAGAACCGGGAGAGACCAGACAGATCACGTTACAGCTTCATGCAGATGCTTTTTCCTATTATGATGAAGAGAAAAAGGCATTTGTTGTAGATGCCGGTACTTATGCGATCCTGCTTGGTAAGTCTGCAGGAGAAATTGTAGATACAACAGAAATTACTTTATAATAGTGATGCTCGTTCTGAACAGAGCGGGCATTTTTGTGTGGTGGGCATATAATAAATATAAGCAATAAGTGGGTGATCGCCATGCGTTTCTGTGAATTTCGAAAGAAAGAAGTAATCAGTATCAAAGACTGCAAACGACTGGGACACGTTTGCGATATGGAATTTGACGAATGTAAAGGATGCATACACAAAATTATGGTGCCCGGGTGTAAAGGATTATGGGGATTCCTGACCGATGATTCCGTAATAGAAATTCCTTACTGCTGTATTCGACAGATAGGTCCGGATATTATTCTGGTAGATATCTGATGTAGTGTTGACTTGTCGGTAGTTAGCTTTTATACTTAGACTATAATTAACTAAAGGGGAGGTATGCGTATGAAGTGTCCGTTTTGTGGCCATGAAAATACAAGAGTAATAGATTCAAGACCTGCAGAAGAGAATAATTCCATTCGTCGACGCAGGGTATGTGATGAATGCAATAAACGATTTACAACTTATGAGAAGATAGAAACCATTCCTTTGATCATTATAAAGAAGGACAATAACCGGGAGACTTATGATCGGGCCAAGATTGAAGCCGGAGTGCTCAGAGCATGCCATAAGCGTCCTGTCAGTGCTGCCCAGATCAGTCAGCTTGTAGATGAAGTGGAAACGGAAATCTTCAGTATGGAGGAGAGAGAAATCCCAAGCCAGATCATTGGAGAACTGGTGATGAATAAACTAAAAGACCTTGATGCTGTAGCATATGTCAGGTTCGCATCAGTATATCGGGAGTTTAAGGATATCAATACTTTCATGGATGAGCTTAAGAATGTATTGAATAAATAAAATACATTCTGTCTTTTCTTGTTCCTGATAAAGTACAAGATTGTTAAGAAAATATCTTGCTTTTTGAAAGAAAATTGTATACAATCCTATAAGGTTGAAGAGACAGTACTGAGGACTGTACTCATACCGGCTTTTACAATTAAATATAGAAGAATAAGAAAAGGAGTAAAAACATGACTAAGAGAGGACATAAGTTTCTTTTCGTAAGTATGTTACTTACACTGACTATTGCACTGGGCGGATGCGCAGGCGATAAGGAGGAGAAAGGCTCTTCACAGGTTGCAACTACACCGGCAACAGAAGCAGGAAGCGAGACTGCAGCAACTGAGACAACGGATGTAGCATCACAGATCACAATCGGTATTCCACAGGACATGAACAGTCTTGACCCGAATAAGGCAGTGGGTTCCGGTACACAAGAGATATTGTTCAATATCTATGAAGGCTTATACAAGCCGGACAGCGATGGCAATCTGATTCCTGCTGTAGCAAGTGGTTATACAGTGTCAGATGATGGTAAGACATATACTTTCACATTAAGAGATGGCATTAAATTCCATAACGGAAATCCTGTTACAGTTGAGGACGTAAAATATTCGATTGAAAAATGCGCCGGCAATGGAACAGGAGAACCATTGATCTCGGCGTTTTCTATTATAGAAAGCGTAGAAACACCCGATGAGCAGACAGTTGTGATCAATCTGTCAGAACCAAAGGATGATTTCCTGGCGATTGTATCTACAGTAACTGCGGCTATTGTTCCTGCTGATGTAGATGATCTGGAGACAAATCCTGTTGGTACAGGCCCATACAAGTTCGTATCACGTTCCTTACAGGAGAATGTTGTATTAAAGAAATTTGATGAGTACTGGGGTGAACCTGCACACATCGAAGACGTAACACTCAAGGTAATTGCAGATGGAGATTCTATCGTAATGAATCTGCAGGGTGGATCAATTGATATGATGGCACGTATTACAACGACACAGGCAGCACAGCTTGGAGATCAGTTCGATATACTGGAAGGAACTATGAATCTGGTACAGGCCATGTATCTGAACAATGCAGTAGAGCCTTTTAATAACGAAAAGGTCAGACAGGCATTAAGCTATGCCATTAATAAGCAGGAAATCATGGATTTTATGGCAGATGGCAAGGGCACACCTATTGCCAGCAGCATGTTCCCTGCATTTGGCAAGTACTATATGGAAGAACTTAATAATGTATATACGACTGATACAGAGAAAGCAAAAGAATTGCTGGCAGAAGCTGGATATCCGGATGGTTTTACCTTTACGATCAAAGTTCCGTCTAACTATCAGCCACATATCGATACGGCAACAGTACTTGCAGAGCAGCTCAAGGCTATTGGTGTAACAGCCAATATTGAACTGATCGAATGGGAGAGCTGGTTAAGCGATGTTTACAAAGAACGCCAGTTTGAAGCTACTGTTGTAGGTGTGGATGCTTCTACATTAACTGCAGGTGCACTGTTGGGAAGATTTGTATCTACTGCACATAACAATTTCGTGAACTACAATAATGCGGATTATGATGCAGCATATGAGAATGCACAGTCTGCGACATCTGATGAAGAAGCAACGAAGTATTATAAAGAGTGTGAGAAGATTCTGACTGATACAGCGGCTAATGTTTACATTCAGGATATGGCTGAACTGGTAGCGCTGAATAAGAAATATGCAGGCTATGAATTCTATCCACTTTATATTCAGGATATTGCAAAGCTGTATATTGTAGAGTAAATCTATAATGAAATAATAAGGAGACGAGAATATGAAATACGTAGGTAAGAAGTTTGTAACATTGATCATTACATTACTGCTGATTTCATTTCTCGTCTTTTTGACTTTTGACATCATTCCCGGGGATGCTGCCATGGCACAGCTTGGTACAGAAGCTACACCGGAGAGATTAGAGGCACTTCGTGAAGAGATGGGGTTGAATCAGCCTTTCATAGAAAGATATGGACAATGGCTGATCAACTTTTTACATGGAGATTTTGGAACTTCTTATAAATATAAGGTATCAGTACAGTCCATGATCATGTCAAAACTTCCGATCACCGTGATCATGGCACTGATTTCTTTTGTATTGATGATTGTAGTATCCTTGCCTATTGGAATCTATACTGCCAAACATAATGGCAAATGGATGGACAGGTGTATTACAATATTGAATCAGATCGTTATGGCAGTTCCCCATTTTTTTATGGGTATTCTGCTGACTTATGTGTTTGGACTGGTGTTTAAATTGTTCACACCGGGTAATTTTGTTTCATATGATGTAGACTTTGGGGCGTTTCTTTCTTATCTGATATTTCCCTGTATTGCGATTGCATTGCCTAAAATAGCAATGTCTGTGAAACTCATCAAGAGTGCATGTATACAGGAGGCAAGGAAAGATTATACCAGAACGGCTTATAGTAAAGGAAATAATACCAATAAGGTTTTATATAGACATGTATTGCGAAATGCAATGATACCTGTGATTACTTTGTGGGGCATGACACTGGCTGATATGCTGGTGGGAAGTATTGTGATCGAGCAGGTATTTAATATACCGGGAATCGGAAGAATTCTTCTGACTTCCATTTCTTATCGGGACTATCCGGTGGTACAGGCAATCATAGTATTGATAGCGGCTGTAGTTATTGTAACTAATTTCTGTGTAGACATCATTTATCAACTGGTAGATCCCAGAATCAGCGTGGAAGAATAATCGGAACTTAGAACAGCGCAGGATGCATAGAGGTGCGTATGAAGAAGAAAAAGAACTGGAATTTGATAATAGGTGGAAGTATAACCGTGATTATGCTATGCATGATCCTTATGGGATTTATCTGGACGCCGTATGATTCTACAAAGATGGACAGCAGTAATAAACTGGCAGCGCCTTCTTTACAGCATATTATGGGATGCGATAATTTTGGAAGGGATATTTTCTCCAGAGTCCTTGAGGGAATGGGCAATACATTTCTGATCGCACTGGCTACAGTAGCGATCGGAGTGACCTTTGGTATTCTTATCGGGGCGTTTACAGGATATTTTGGCGGCTGGCTGGATGAAATACTTATGAGACTGAATGATGTTGTTTTTGCTTTTCCAAGTATTTTATTGGCACTTGTTTTTGTCAGTTTATTTGGAACTGGTAAATATAATGTAGTATTTGCACTGGGAATTGCTTTTGTTCCAAGTTTTGCCCGTATAGTACGTAGTGAGTTTATCAAATACAAGGACATGGACTATGTTAAGAGCGCGCATCTTGAGGGAGTGGGTAATTTACGTATCATGTTTGTTCATATTCTGCCCAATTCAATTACAGTATTACTTTCCTCTGTTATGATCGGATTTAATAATGCAGTTCTGGCAGAAGCAGGAATGAGCTATTTGGGAATCGGGGTACAGCCACCGGATGCAAGCCTTGGAAGTATGCTTTCCGAGGCACAGAGCTATCTTTTTTCAGCTCCCAATTATGCCCTTTTCCCAGGATTAATGATCATTCTTCTGGTGTTGGGATTTTCTATGCTGGCAGATGGAATCAAGTCCAATGGTTAATGGATGTGGAGGACAGAATATGAGCAATACACTATTAGAGATCAGACACTTGAACATAGAATTTTATGATCATGATATTCCTGAAAGTGTAGTCAATGATTTTAATTTCACGATGGAATGTGGAGAAATTGTTGGCATTGTAGGAGAATCCGGTTCCGGCAAATCCATGACGGCTATGGCAATAGCAGGACTTCTTAGAAGACATGATATGAAGAAGAGCGGAGAAATCATTTTTGAAGGTACAGAACTTCTCAATGCTAAGAGGTCGATCGTCAGACAGTATCAGGGAAATGACATCAGTATGGTTTTTCAGGAACCTATGACTTCACTTAACCCTGTTAAAAGAATTGGCTGGCAGGTGGAAGAAAGTCTTAGACTGCATCATCCTGAAATGTCAAAGCAGGAACGTTATGATAAGGCAATAGAAAGTCTGCGTGATGTAGAACTGGATAATCCGGAGAAAATCTACAGACAGTATCCACATGAACTGTCAGGTGGTATGAGGCAGCGTGTTATGATCGCGTCTGCCATGATCTGTGGGCCTAAGCTTCTTATAGCGGATGAGCCGACTACGGCATTGGATGTAACGATACAGCTTCAGATCGTGAAGTTATTACAGCGATTGAACAAAGAGCACAACACATCGATTCTTTTTATCTCCCATGATCTGAGTCTGGTGAAGAGGCTCTGTCACAGAATTGTTGTGATGAATAAAGGAGATATTGTAGAATCTGGAGCTACAGAGAATATATTTTATCATCCAAAGGAAGAATATACGAAACAGTTAATAGATGCGATACCTCGTTTGCAGAAGCCGGATATATCGTAAAGATAAGGGAAACTATTATGGAAAATATTCTTGAAGTAAAGAATTTAAACGTGTATTATACAGATAAAGGAAGTCTGCTGCATAAGAAAAAAGAGGATAAGCATGCATTGAAGAATGTTTCTTTTACTATGCAGGAGGGTGAGATACTTGGATTGGTAGGAGAGAGCGGCTGTGGTAAGACTTCTCTTGCAAAAGCCATTCTTGGTATGCAGAAGAAATTTGACGGTGATGTCATGTTAAAATGTGATAATCCACAAATGGTGTTTCAGGATCCATATGGTTCCCTGAATCCGTCTAAGAAGATAGGCTGGATTCTGGAAGAACCACTGCGCATGAAGCATAAATATTCTGCACAGGAGAGAAATGATAAAGTAGATGAAATGCTGATAAAAGTAGGGTTGGATGTGAAATGCAGGGAGCATTATCCCAACGAATTGTCAGGTGGACAGAGGCAGAGAGTAGCGATAGCAGCAGCACTTTTATGTGATACGAAGTTTTTGATCGCTGATGAACCGGTATCTGCATTGGATGTTACGATACAGGCACAGATCATCAGACTTCTGCTGAAACTTCATCAGGAGATGGGGATTTCGATTCTCTTTATTTCACATGATCTCAGAGTTGTTTATCAGATGTGTGACCGTGTTATGATCATGCGAAATGGCGAGATTCTGGAACAGGGTAACATTGATGAAATTTATGATCATCCTAAGACTGACTATACAAAGCTGCTGTTAGAGGCGGCTAATATCATATAAATAAGGCAGGAAGATTATGCTGGAATGTTTTTATCCCAAGGTATACTTGGATTCTACTTATGAGATAAATTTTGAACAATATTATAAAGATGGCTACAGAGCGATTATTTTTGATATCGATAATACGCTGGTACCTCATGGAGCGCCCGCTGATGAACGGGCGATTGCATTATTTAAGAGACTGCATCAATTAGGATATCAGACACTGATGCTTTCGAATAACAAAGAACCTCGGGTGAAAATGTTCTGTGATGCAGTGGATGCAGAATATATCTACAAAGCGGGTAAGCCTGATCCGGCCAAATATCTGGAAGCAATGAAGCGTATGGGATCAGATGTCGGTAATACATTGTTTGTTGGTGATCAGATATTTACGGATGTCTGGGGAGCTAACAGGGCAGGAATTTATTCTATTCTGGTAAAACCCATTCATCCTAAGGAAGAGATTCAGATCGTCCTTAAACGTTATCTTGAAAAGATTGTTTTATTCTGGTATAAAAAGTATGTACGGAAACAACAGAAGCGGGGGTAAAACATGATAGAAATAAATGGACATACAAGAACCTGTGGATTGATCGGTAATCCGGTAGAACATACATTATCACCTTTGATTCATAATTATCTGGCAGATAAGATGGACAAAAATATGGTCTACGTTCCCTTTGCGGTAGAGGAAGGAAGACTGGAAGATGCAGTAAAGGGAGCATTTGGTTTAAATATTCTGGGCTGTAACGTAACAGTTCCATATAAAAATGCAGTGATCCCTTATCTGGCAGAAGTAGATGAGCTGGCGGCAAAAATGGGTTCTGTGAATACATTGGTAAGGACACAGACAGGATATAAAGGTTATAATACAGATATGACAGGATTATATCGTGCCATGTGCAGTGATGGCGTTTCAATAGAAGGAGAGCAGGTCGCTGTATTAGGGGCAGGTGGCGTAGGAAGAGCAGTGGCTTTTATGTGTGCGGCCAAGGGAGCAGAGAAAGTATGGCTTTTGAACCGGACATTGGATAAGGCACAAACAGTCGCTGAAGAAGTAAATCGTGCAGAAAAAAGACAGTGTGTATGTGCGCTTTCCATTGATGAATATGGGAAGCTTCCCAACCGTAAATATCTGGTTATCCAGAGCACAAGTGTTGGATTGTATCCACATGTAAATGATGCAGTTATAACAGATGATGCATTCTATCAAAAGGTAAAAGCCGGGTACGATCTGATCTACAGACCATGGGAAACACGCTTTATGAAGCTGGTTAAAGCTCAGGGGGCACCTGCTTATAATGGTCTTAAGATGCTGCTATATCAGGGAGTAGAAGCGTTTGAAATGTGGAATCAGTGCAAAATAGAGGATGAAAGTGCTTACAAAGTATATGAACTTCTAAAGACAGCAGTAGTACGATAAACAGTTCAGTTGGGAAGGCATGGTATCAATATGAGAAAGAACATTATCTTAATCGGATATATGGGATGTGGCAAGACAACAGTAGGTAAGAGTCTTGCCAAACTTGAGAGTGCAATTTTCCTTGATACGGATGAACGCATAGAGGAGAAACAGGGCAGGTCGATCAGCGAGATATTTGCCAGCGATTCAGAAAAGGCATTCCGGGACATGGAGACAGCATACCTTAAAGATCTGATCAGATTAAGAAGGGAAGGTATGATCGTTTCTACCGGAGGCGGTATGCCGGTGCGTATGGAGAATCGTGAATTGTTAAGAGAACTGGGATTTGTGGTATATCTCAAAGCAGAACCGGAAACGGTGTATGAGCGTGTAAAGGATGATACCAAACGTCCCCTGCTTCAATGCGAGGATCCATTGGCTAAAATACGTGATATGATGGAACAGCGCAGGGAGGCATATGAGAGTACGGCTCATTATATATTGCAGGTCGATCAGTATAAACAACAGGAACTTGCAGAAATGATTCAGAAAAGGTATGGCGATTTATATGAAATTATTAGTTATTAACGGACCGAATCTTAATTTCCTTGGGATTCGTGAAAAAGGTATTTATGGAACGCAGGATTATCAGTATCTGGTAGATCTGATCGGTAAGAAAGCACAGGAGACAGGATGCGAGATAGAAGTATGGCAGTCAAACCATGAAGGCGCGATCATAGATAAGATCCAGGAAGCGTATTTTAATGGGACTGAAGGAATTATTATCAATCCCGGGGCATATACGCATTATTCTTATGCAATTCGTGATGCACTGGCAAGTATTACCGTTCCCAAAGTAGAGATTCATATTTCTGATATTACACAGAGAGAAGAGTTCCGTAAGACCTCAGTGACCAGGGAAGCTTGTGACCATCAGATATATGGACATGGGCTTGATGGATACCTTATGGCAATTGACTGGGTGATAAAATTACAGGATAAGTGAAAAAACAGTTGAAATGTGACCGGTTTTGTTATAGAATGGTTCATGGATTCTAAACGTGAAACGTGAAAATTTAGGAGGAAACAGTTTATGATATCAGCAGGAGATTTCAGAAATGGTATTACGATCGAATACGAGAATAGTATCTATCAGATTATCGAATTCCAGCATGTAAAGCCTGGTAAGGGTGCAGCATTTGTTAGAACCAAGTTAAAGAACATCATCAGTGGTGGTGTAGTTGAGAAGACATTCAGACCTACAGAGAAATGTCCTCAGGCACGTATCGATAGAAAAGATATGCAGTATCTGTATGAAGATGGTGATTTATATTACTTCATGGATACAGAGTCCTATGATCAGGTTGGTCTTAATGCAGATAAGGTTGGCGATTCCTTAAAATTCGTTAAGGAAAATGAAATGGTTAAGGTATGTTCTCACAATGGCAACGTATTCGCAATCGAGCCTCCTTTGTTCGTAGAACTTACTATTACAGATACAGAGCCTGGTTTCAAGGGTGATACAGCTACAGGTGCTTCCAAGCCTGCTACAGTTGAGACAGGTGCTACTGTTAGTGTTCCTTTATTTGTTAACACAGGTGATGTTATTAAAATCGACACAAGAACAGGTGAATATCTGTCCAGAGTATAATTTATATGCTTATGAAGAACCCAAGTTTAGCTTGGGTTCTTTTTTGTACGAGTTTTTACATTTGGCTTGCATTTGTAAGTAGAGTATAGTATATTGAATCAGGATTTATGAAACAGTTTGGTAAATAAAATATAGTTAGCGAATCTTTGGGACCATGGAGAGTATGGGTATACGCTTCATGGTTTTTTATACCCCAAAATCATAGAAAATAAAGGAGTTATATTATATGGAATTTACCAATTTTACAACATTAGTGAGAAACGAAGTAGAGAAAAGAGCAGGAGAAAATTATCATGTCAAATTAAATGATGTAGTCAAGAATAATGGAATTATACTTAGAGGTATCACATTGATGCAGGATGACAGCAATATCTCCCCAACGATATACCTTAATCCTTATTATGATGCATATGAAAACGGAGAAACAACACTTGGAACCGTAATTGATGAAGTTATAGATACATATGAGCGTAATAAGGTAAACAGAAGCATAGATATGAGATTTTTTCTGGATTATGATTCTGTAAAGACCAGAATTACGTATAAACTTATTAATACGGAGAAAAATAAAGAATTATTAGATGATATCCCACATATTCCATTTCATGATCTCTCGATAGTATTTCAATGTCTGATTTCAGGAGAACGTTTTGGAAATGCAACAATTCTTATTCATAATGTACATTTGCGGTTGTGGAAGGTAAATGCAAGGGAATTGTATGAACGCGCGATGGAAAATACTCCTGTACTTCAGGGATATGATGTGACGGATATGAATACAGTACTTGAAGAGATGCGGGCATTTGAAGGAACTGAGGATACCGAATATGAAGAGGATATACAGCAGCAGGTTCCGATGTATGTGCTTAGTAATAAATCGAGAGTGCATGGAGCAGCATGTATATTATATCCGGATATTTTAAAAGATTTTGCAGCGGTAGTAGAAAAAGATCTGTATGTACTGCCCTCATCGATTCATGAAGTGATCCTTTTACCGGCAGAAGGAACAGAAGACAGTGAACAACTGAAGGCAATGGTACATGAAATTAATGAATCACAAGTAGAAGATGAGGAAGTACTTTCAGATTCTGTTTATTTCTACAGAAGAAGGGATGATGCTTTTTATCAACTGTAAAGAAGGACAAAACAAATGTTATGTAAATGATATATGCTTTTATTGGAAGAAAAAGTATATAATTGTGAAAAGTCTTACATATAGTAAAACAGTAACAAACGGCATAAAAACGGACAGAAATAAATGAAAGAGCTTACACGAAAATGTTACAATACAGGCTATAAATTGATAATCTTTAAGTGAGAATATGAAAGAATGAAAACATAAAATATAGTCGCAAATTTTTTCATTTTTTATTTGATAAATTATTGACAATTAACCATATTATGTTTATCATTGAGTCATGTCAAGGTAGCGGTGTCAGTCGGAGTGCACGTTATAGTGTATTTTCCGATGGGACTGATACAGACACCAAAGAAGGGTTACTATGAAAAGTAAACCAAATCAGGTAAAGGAGATCGTGAGTAAATGAAGAAGTGGGTTTATATGTTTAGCGAAGGCGACATGACAATGAGAAACCTTCTCGGTGGTAAGGGTGCTAACCTCGCTGAGATGTCAAGCATCGGCCTTCCTGTTCCACAGGGATTTACAATTACAACAGAGGCTTGTACTCAGTATTATGAGGATGGCCGTAAGATTAACGACGAGATCATGGCACAGGCTATGGACGGCGTTAAGAAGATGGAAGAAATCAATGGTAAGAAGTTTGGAGATTTAAAGAATCCTCTTCTTGTATCTGTTCGTTCAGGTGCTAGAGCTTCCATGCCAGGTATGATGGATACAATCTTAAACTTAGGTTTAAATGATGATGTAGTAGCAGCTATGATCGCTGGTAACCCAGATCCTAAGTTTGAGCGTTTCGTATATGATTCTTACAGACGTTTCATTCAGATGTTCTCAGACGTTGTTATGGAAGTTGGTAAGAAATATTTTGAACAGCTTATCGATAAGATGAAGGAAGAGAAGGGCGTTAAGTATGATGTTGAATTAACAGCAGCAGACTTAAAGACATTAGCAGAACAGTTCAAGGCTGAGTACAAGAACCAGTTAGGCGAAGATTTCCCTTCAGATCCTGTTACACAGTTAAAGTTAGCTATTGAAGCAGTATTCCGTTCATGGGATAATCCTCGTGCTAACGTATATCGTCGTGATAACGATATCCCTTATTCATGGGGTACAGCAGTTAACGTAATGCCTATGGTATTCGGTAACTTAAATGATGAATCCGGTACAGGTGTTGCATTTACACGTGATCCGGCAACTGGCGAGAAGAAGCTTATGGGTGAGTTCTTAAAGAACGCACAGGGCGAAGACGTTGTTGCTGGTGTTCGTACACCTATGCCTATTGCTCAGATGGAACAGGAGTTCCCTGAAGCATATACAGAGTTCGTTAAGGTTTGTGAGATCCTTGAGAACCATTATCATGATATGCAGGATATGGAGTTCACTGTTGAGAACAAGAAACTCTATATGTTACAGTGCCGTAACGGTAAGAGAACAGCTCAGGCTGCATTAAAGATCGCTTGCGATTTAGTTGACGAGGGACATAAGACAGAAGCTGAAGCAGTAGCTATGATCGATCCTCGTAACCTTGATACATTATTACATCCTCAGTTCGATGCTAAGGCATTAAAGGCTGCTACACCTCTTGGCAAGGGACTTGGTGCTTCACCTGGTGCTGCTTGTGGTAAGGTTGTATTTACAGCTGATGACGCTGAAGAGTGGGCTGCTAGAGGAGAAAAGGTAGTACTTGTTCGTCTGGAGACATCTCCTGAAGACATTACAGGTATGAAAGCTGCTCAGGGTATCCTGACAGTTCGTGGTGGTATGACATCTCACGCTGCAGTAGTTGCTCGTGGTATGGGTACTTGCTGTGTATCCGGTTGTGGCGATATCGTTATGGATGAAGAGAACAAGAAGTTCACATTAGCTGGACAGACATTTACAGAAGGTTCTGAAATCTCTATCGATGGTACAACAGGTAACATCTATGCAGGCATCATCCCTACAGTAGATGCTTCTATCGCTGGTGAGTTCGGTCGTGTTATGGCTTGGGCTGACAAGTATAGAAAGTTAAAGGTTAGAACAAACGCAGATACTCCGGCAGATGCTAAGAAGGCTCGTGAACTTGGTGCAGAAGGTATCGGTCTTTGCCGTACAGAGCATATGTTCTTTGATCCTGAAAGAATCGCTGCATTCCGTGAAATGATCTGCTCTGATACAGTAGAAGAAAGAGAAGAAGCTCTTGAGAAGATTCTTCCTTATCAGCAGGGAGACTTCAAGGCACTTTATGAAGCACTTGAAGGTAACCCAGTTACTATCAGATTCCTGGATCCACCTCTTCATGAGTTCGTTCCTACAGAGGAAGCTGATATCGAGAAGCTTGCAAAGGCTAAGAATAAGACTGTAGAAGAAGTAAAGGCTATCTGTGCATCACTTCATGAATTCAACCCTATGATGGGTCACAGAGGATGCCGTCTTGCAGTTACTTATCCTGAAATCGCTAAGATGCAGACAAAGGCTGTTATCCGTGCAGCTATCGAAGTTCAGAAGGCACATGCTGACTGGACAGTTAAGCCTGAAATCATGATTCCTCTTGTTTGTGAAGTTAAGGAATTAAAATATGTTAAGAAGGTAGTTGTTGAAACAGCTGATGCTGAAATCGCAGCTGCAGGCGTTAAATTAGAGTACGAAGTAGGTACTATGATCGAGATTCCTAGAGCAGCTCTTACAGCTGATGAAATCGCTAAGGA
>ULWY01090528.1_pt1 | contig 159498 bp, 128 predicted proteins | sample 1960761 | NCBI WGS metagenome assembly ULWY01 (sample SAMEA4835824, study PRJEB28245) | human gut metagenome | biome: gut microbiome; material: fecal sample | place: Denmark | collected 2008 | reverse complement strand
CGCAGCTCCCGTTATGATACTCATGATCAGAAGGAACTTCAACAACTTTACAGTTCCATCCAGCGCAAGAACCGTTTTGCACCGGTCTATCTGAATGATCCTACCACTGAAGAAATCACATATGCGATCCGTTTAAAAGAACAGGCCAAATCTCTGCATGAGACGATCGATGTTCTCAGTTGTGATGATGAAAGCCAGCTTTTTTCAACCAAGACTGCCTATTGCAGTCATCCTGAACTTGCTCAGGTTTCTTATGATATCTCTGATAACGACCAGGTAGCCTCCTATCAGAAAGCACCTTCCAAATTCACGCTCTGTGTTGACCATTGTGCCATGCCGCAGCGTAATACTTCCAGCTATCTGCGCGCAGATCAACCCGTTATGATGCCTGCCGGAAGCTATTCCTTTGATCTGATCACAAACAAACTGCATTACGAGCTGCAATTTGATCTGCAGCCCAGCGACACCCATGAAATCCTGCAGCACAGGCTTATGCGTCTGATCAATAATTCCGATCTGGGTGTACACGCTCAGGTTCTTCATGATGAGGATCGTTCTGCCCTCGAGATAACTTCTGATGCACTTGGTACTCCTGCAAAAGGCAGCGAGCATTTCCGCATTACTGATGAAAATACCAGCCACAGCAGTGGGATCGTACACTATCTTGGACTGAATAAGTCCATCGAACCGGCGCAAAATGCATCCTATTCTATAGATGGTGTGTCTTTTTCTTCTTATAATAATAATTTCCGTGTCTACGATGCTTATGAAGTTACATTAGACCCGGATGCGATCAGTTCCGGACAGGAAATAGAGATCGGTCTCTATCCCGATCCGCAATCACTGGCTTACAATATCCGTTCCTTTGTGAAAAGTTATAATCAATTTATTGAAAATCTGAGAACTTCCGACCAGCAGCCTGCGAGGCTGAATGAAGACATACATAAACTTCTGAATATGCATAAAAAAGAAATCGGGAAATATGGTATTGAAATATCGGATGATGACACGCTGAGTTACCCCGATACAGAGCCCGCAGCCACTGCCTCACCCGGTTTCGAAGAACTCCAGGATTTTGGCAGTCATCTGCTCAAAAAACTCAATGCAATTTCCATGGACCCAATGGAATATCTTAACAGAAGAATCTGTGCTTATTCCAATCCGGCTACAAGTTATGTAAATCCGTATGTCACAAGCATTTACAGCGGTATGCTGTTCAATACCTACTGTTGAGCCGCCATATCAAGTGCTGCTCTGATCACCTTATCCATGTCATAGTATTTGTATTGTCCCAGTCTGCCGCCAAACAGGACATTATTTTCTTTTGCCGCCAAAAGTGCATACTTCTCATACAAAGCACCATTGACCTCATCATTGACGGGGTAATACGGTTCGTCACCTTTGTGCCATTCCTTAGGGTACTCTCTGGTAATGACTGTATCTGCCTGTCTGCCAAATTCAAAATGCTTATGTTCAATGATCCTGGTATAAGGCACTTCCCTTTCCGTATAATTTACAACTGCGTTGCCCTGATAATTATCCTCGCCTTCCAGCACTTGGGTTTCAAAATGCAGGGAACGGTATGCGAGTTCTCCATAGCAATAGTCATAAAATTCATCAATCATTCCTGTATAGAGAACCTTCTCAAAAGTATCTGTTCCATCTGTGCAGGCAAAACTGCCATCCTCGCTGCGTACACAGAACTGTGCATAATCTGTATTCAGTCTCACTTCAATTCCGTCAAGCAGCTTCTCTACGATCTGTGTATAACCTCCCTTGGGAATTCCCTGATAAGGATCATTAAAATAGTTATTATCATAAATAAATCTGACCGGCAGACGTTTGATGATAAAGCTTGGCAGTTCTTTACAGTCTCTGCCCCACTGCTTCTCCGTATAGCCTTTTACCAGTTTCTCATAAATATCCGTACCTACCAGTGAGAGTGCCTGTTCTTCGAGATTGGCAGGCTGTGTAATATGCAGATCAGCTATCTGCGCCGCGATCCGCTCCTTAGCTTCTTTCGGAGTTTTGATATTCCACATTTTGGCAAATGTATTCATATTAAAAGGCAGATTATAAAGCTCATCCTTATATCTTGCCACCGGCGAATTTATATAATTGTTAAACTCTGCCAGACTGTTGACATAATTCCATACTTCTTTGTCTGATGTGTGGAAAATATGTGCACCATACTGATGTACCTGAATCCCTTTGATTTCTTTTGTATAAACATTTCCTGCAATATGTGCTCTCTTCTCAATGACGAGACATTTTTTGCCTTTTTTCTCCATTTCTCTGGCAAAGACCGCACCAAACAGTCCTGCACCTACGATCAAATACTGATAATTCATGCTTATGCTGTACCTCTCTGTATATTATGTTAACTTCAGTGTAAACGCAACACCAGTATAAGTCAATCTAAAAACCATTTTCTGCAGGTTTCCAGTCTCTCGCCATCTGTTCATACTCCGCTGCCTTTTGGGTAAGACGCAGTTTCTCCATCTCATATTCTTCCTGGGGAAGTGCTTTGATCCTGGGGGACTTCGCATATCTGCGGTAACTCAGTGCCAATGCCATAAGGGGAGATGTCCCGCTGCTTGCAATGTCGATCTCACTTTCACTTTCAAAAGCCGCAATATAGAACCAGTGGGCTGCCTGCGGATAATCCTCTTTCTTTAAAAAGAAATAGCCAAACTCCATGCAGACTTCTGCGGACGGCACTGTGATCTCTTCCCGAAGACCAATCTTAAGCATAGCCGTCGCATCATCACTGATACGGTAAATCTTGAGCAGAACCGCTATGATCTGTCTCGTAAGCAGTTCCTTTTTCTTAGATGCAGCATCTTCTAACATCCTCTCCAGGAATTCTCTGGCATGCAGCAGTGTCTCTTCGTCTCCCGCCTTGTATAATTCACGCAGATACATATTCAAAAGTCTGTCTGAAAGTGTTCCTTTTTCTTCAATGATGCGGGCAAACACTCCGAAATCTCTTCCGCTGTGATCTCCCTGTGGTCTGTGACGGACTTCAATATCACTGTCAAATACCACCGGATTCGTATTCACTGTCTCATGGATCGGTTCTATCCAGGTAAAAGTCCGTAATCTTTTAAACAGCTTGGGTCTTAGATCTCTTGCAAAATTCTCTGTAGGATGGTTGATCTGTTCCGTAACATAGATCATCTGTACAATCTCTACTTCCGGCACCAATACCTGTTTGAGCGCTTTGAATCTGACCCGGTTCTGTTCATCTATATACTCATCCGCATCCGCAGAATAAATATAATCTCCTGTTGCCTTGGAAAAGGCAAAATTCCTTGCTGCCGCAAAATCATTGCACCATTCAAAGTCATAAATTTTATCAGTATACTGTGCCGCGATTTCTTTGGTGCGGTCAGTAGATCCTGTATCTACGATAATGATCTCGTCCATCAGATCCCGTAATGAGTCCAGACAGTCTTTTAAAACTGCTTCTTCGTTTTTGACAATCATACACAAACTAAATTTCATATCTGACGCGCCTCTCCTTTGACTGACATTTTAGTATATTGTATTCATATTATACAATATACAATAAATTTACTCAATAATTATTCGATTATTTCTTGTTATTATGTAAATATGTATGATACAATGTAACTGTTGGAAATCTATTTTCAGAAAGGTACGCATTATGGATTATAAACAGTCTTATGAAATACTTTTAAAAACGATATGTGAAAATGATAAAAGAATGCTGCAATTGCTCACACAGGTCAACTGCTGTGATGATGCATTACTGGAAATTTCCCTTCAGGATGCTCCTAATCCTGTGCATCTTCAGGCAGTTAATATGAAAAAAGAGCGCCTGATTCAACAACTGGAGAATCTAAGCGCTGATGAAGAAAAATATGCAGGGCAGTTAAACAGCATTGCTTCTTTGTGCAATGAAGTCACTTCCCATCCTTTATATACCAAAATGAATCTGCTCCACACTGCTCTGTGTGACCGCATGAAGCTGGTACTTCATAAAGAGGACTGTAACAATCCTCTGATCACACAGCAGCTTGAAAATTATCAGGAAAAGCTGGAAATGGATATCCGTATCAGTGAAGTTCCCATGGAGAAACGTCACATCTTCTATCTGTATCCGCACAAATGACTGATCAACTGAGCAATTCCAGCAGTTCATCCCTGGAGAAGGAAGGATTATCCATGTTTTCTCCTCCAAGGACCTGATCTGCCAGTTCCTGTTTCATCTCCTGTAATTTCATGATCTTCTCTTCTATGGTATCTTTGGCGATCAGTTTATAAACCGTTACCACGTTCTTTTGTCCAATTCGATGCGTTCTGTCCGTTGCCTGATTCTGCGCAGCCAGATTCCACCACGGGTCATAATGTATCACAATATCGGCACTGGTCAGATTCAGTCCTGTTCCACCTGCTTTCAATGAAATAAAGAACACAGATACGTCATTGCTGTTAAATGCATCCACCAGTTGGATCCTCTGCTCCTTGGGTGTCTGTCCAGTCAGCATATAATAAGTGATATTCTCTTTCTCTGCACGCTTCGCCAGAAGTTCCAGCATAGACGTAAACTGACTGAAAAGCAGCACCTTATGCCCACCTGTGATCGCATTCTTTAGAAGTTCCACACACATCTCCTGTTTTGCAGACTCCCCCTTGTAATTCTCATACACCAGAAGCGGATTACAGCAGATCTGGCGAAGCTTTGTAAGTTCTGCCAGAAGTTGTAATTTTTTCTCCCGAAACTGTGCATCTGTCTGTCCATTGAGCAGACGTTTCAGGTTCTGGACATTTGCCTCATACAATTCCTGCTGCTGGGATTCCATTTTTGCATAGACTGCTTCTTCCAGTTTATCCGGTAAATCAGAAAGCACATCCTTCTTCAGACGTCTGAGAATAAATGGCGTGATCATTCTGCGAAGCCTGAGCATGGCATCCTGATCATGTTCTTCTACAATAGGAGCTTCCATTTCTTCTTTGAACTGCTTATACCCATACAAAAATCCCGGCATCAGATAGTCAAATATACTCCACAGTTCGCTCAGTCTGTTCTCCATAGGTGTTCCTGTCAGTGCAAAACGTGTTCCGGCGTGAATCAGCTTTACCGCTTTAGCTGCCTGTGTGCTCTGATTCTTAATGAACTGTGCTTCATCCAGAATTTCACAAAAGAACTCTATATTTTCATAGTTATCCACATCCCGCTTCAGCAGATCATAGGAAGTGATCAGAATATCCGTGTCCAGACTGCTCTGTACCAGTTCACGTCGATGGGCTGCATCTCCCGTTACCATAACCGGCCTGAGTTCTGGTGCAAACCTCTCAATCTCGCTCTGCCAGTTATACACCAGTGATGCCGGGCATACGATCAATGTCCTTTTTCGTTCTGTCATCAAAAAAGCAATTACCTGCAAGGTCTTGCCAAGTCCCATATCATCCGCAAGTATCCCGCCAAAACCATTTTCCTGCAATGCCTTGAGCCAGCGAAAACCGCTCTTCTGGTATTCACGCATTACATGTTCCAGTTCCTGTGGCACTTCATAATCACTGTCCTCCATAGAACGCATATTACGTACTAACTGTTTAAAACTGTGATCTCTGTGGATATACTCTGCACCTTCCTCATGCGACAGGCTGTCCAGATACAATGCTCTGTACTGCGGAATGAGTATTTTGCCACTTTTGAGCTGTCTGGCTGACAGTTGCAATCCATCTACCATCTCCACCAGATTATTCATCTGTGTATCCTGCATATTCAGAAAAGAACCATTCTTTAATCGATAATACTTCTTACGACGGTTATATCTCGTCAATACCTCTGCAAGTTCTTCCATGGAAAGTTCCGGAGAATCAAGAGTCAGCTCCAGCAAACCGCTCTTTAGCGATAATCCCATAGAGAATGCCGGGGTATTGAGAACCTGAACACGCTTCATCTGCTCTGAAATATAGACCTCACCCAATTGTCCAAGTTCTGCTAATCCATCATTCAGAAATTCATATATGGCATCCGCATCACCATGCAGTACCTTCCTTTGAATTTTGCCATCAAATTCTGGAAAATACTGGCTTACTGCAGCATCCATTTCCAGTTCTCTTGAAATATCACGCCTCTGTGCCGCGGCACCCGTTGGCATATCCACGAATTTTGCCACATCATTTTCCACAGAAAAAACATCATAACTTTCTTCTCCATAGACAGCACACAGCCTGCATGTGATCGTATCATATTCCGGCATGTCCAGATAAATGGCAAACTCTGCTTGGGGTGGAAGATAATTCCCGGGGGTAAATTCCCTGACATCCATTTCATAATGCTGTTCCAGAAAAGGCAGAAGATCCCTGCAAAACAGTGGAAGCTCACGTTCTGCAATAAATATATTCTGCCCTCCCTGATCGTTCATATATCTACGAAAGCTGCGTATCTGCGCTATATCTTCCAGCCGGTTCCTGTAAATAATGTGATTTGCATGATCGTAAATATACTGACAGGATGCTCCCTCTGTCATTGCAAGCGGCGTGGTCGATATCCTGATTCCTGCCGGAACACCTGTAATATGCAACAGTGGTCTTGGCTCCCCGTCCTTTATTTCATAATAGGCAGAACTGGTATCCTGTGTATCCAGTCCCAGAGGATTCTCCTGTTGCAGCATTATCTGCATAAAGCGATCCAGATTGCCTGCTGCCAACGGTATCTCCCTCTTAACATCATTTCTGCTGTAATACTGATAGGCATTAAGCCCGCCCGTCGTCTGAAAGCTCTTTATAATGTCCATCAGAAAATGTACCAGTGACTGGCTTGATTCTTCAAATGCTGATATATGATGATAAAAACCAAGTTTGGCACCGTAGGATTTATACTCATGCTTATCCATCAGCCGCACAAATTCATTAATATCCTTGAGTACATACAAATGTGTGATACCAATTCTGAATTCTACCGTTATCTTGCCATGATAATCGTGGCATTGCGGTACAAGCTGCACTTTTCCCCGAACCAGTGGCTGTCTGTAAGGAAGTTGCTGTTCCAGGCCATGATCCATCAAAATACGGTACATTCCCCTGTCAGTCATCGGCATAGAACTTTGTCGTTTCTTTAAACTGTTCTGATTCTGTGTTCCATACAATGTACTCCCTTTACTGATCCCGGGAGTGCGTTCCAACTGCTCCAGTCTCTGTGGGAACTCTACTGACAGCTTTTTGACCGGCTGCTGTTGTTTGCGCAGCATATCCTGCCTCACCTGAATATAACGAAGAAGCGTTGCTACACAGTGTTTACACAGACCTGCATACTCCATATATGCCGGACATTCACAATGATAGGAATGCAGTTCATTGTTATTTTCATCCACTACGGCCTGTGTATTGTAGCATTTCCAGCCACTGCCCTGTACATATGCCTTTACCTTTTTACAGGGGTTCGTCTCTATATAAACATCCTGAAGCTGGATGTTTTGTACATTTCCACTTTGAAAAAGCCGTCTGCCCCGCTGATATACCTGTTCTGAAGCATCTTTACGGATGTCTGTCTCTGTGTACATGCCCGTTCCTCTTTTCATAAATCATCAGTCGTTATTTATGTGTTCAGTATAGCACATACATTTTATGTTTTGAATCAGCAGTATGCATTTTTCTGAGGTTTACTCAGAAAACGGTAGCCGGCTCCCCATTTCGTTTCAATATATTTGGGTGCATCCCCATCTTCTTCCATCTTTTTGCGCAGTTTAGAGATATGCATTGCTACGGAATTCTCTCCCTCCACGTAAGTCTCTCCCCAGGCTTTTTCATAGATTTCCTTCTTACTCATAAGAATATCCGAATTCTCCATTAATACCTGAAGTACAATAGCTTCTGTATTAAGCAGTGGAATCTGTCTGCCATCCATATCAAGAATTCCATTTCTGGTATCAAGCGTAAGATTCGCCGCACAGATCCTTCCATCCGCATATCTGCGCACTCTGGCATTGCTTTCCCTGTAACGGTTGACCAAAGCCACACTTCTGGCCGCTAACTGTGTGGGAGAAGTACCTGCCGGCAGATAGTCCATGATTCCCATTCTGAATGCACCGACCACGCTCACATCATCCATATCCTTTCCCAGCATGATCATGATAACGTCACATCTGTCCATGATCTCCATCGCCAACGTGTAGCCTGACTTACCTGCCAGATAATCATCTATCACTACAACATCATACTGTTCCGTCACAGCCCGTTGGAAACCTCTGAAAGGGATATGCTCTATCTCGATATCCATATTCCACATGGCACACGCCCTGGTGTACTCTGCATCGCGTCCATTCTCCTCAATAATGAACAATATTTTAGCAGATATCGCTTCTGAAACTGACAACAAATTCTTCATATGGGGGTTCTCCTTCCTCATTATATATGACTCAACTTACTCCTATTTTAGCATGCTTGTTGAATATACACAAAATTAAATTGGTTTTTATTCAATATATGGTACAATTGTATTATCGTTACGTAATTAACTGTTTATTTAAGCTGTTCTATGTTCCATCCGAGCAGTCTTACACCTGATTAAGGAGGTCTTAATGAAAAATATTCGTGCTCTGGAACCTTATGTCCTTGTCATGGACTCTATTGTTTCGAACCAGTGGGTAGCTACTATGTCACAAATGTTGTTAGCTGCCAGCCCGGAACTGTATTATCACAGCATCAATGTGGCACTTATTACTGCGCATATGGCTTTATTCGGCAACTGCCATATGCTGTCAGAACAGGGAATTTCCATTCATTCACTGGTTCTGGGCGCTTTTCTGCATGATATAGGTTATATCGGAAAAGGTAGCAGTTCAGCCTGTGGCAAACAGCCTCAAAATATGTCTTATATAGAACAGCTCGCATTTCATGAGCATATACAGACAGGGTTAGAGCAGATCCGTAAACATACTGATGACCCTGTTATTCTGGATATCGTATCCATGCATCATGAATATCTCAACGGCTCCGGCTATCCGGACAGGCTTGCCGGCGCAGAACTCCCACCTCATGTACGCCTGGTATCGATCGCCAATGCCCTGGCTTCCTATATTGAGAACTTTGAGCATAATTGCACTGATGGCGATCACACCCCGCGCGTTCTGTCTGAATTACTGGAGCATCTGGATAATGAAGCAGTCAGCGGTAAATATGATATTGAGCTGCTTCATTCCTTCTTTGACGGTATCATGAATTACTACAGCAGTCTTCGTCCTCTTCATCTGGGTCTTCATGATTACTGCATAAGAAAAATGAACACAGAATAAACGCCAGTATGCCTAAAATTCCAAGTCCGGCAAGAATGAGCCATATCATTCTGTGAGAACTTCTGCTCTGTGCGGGCAGTTCTGCTGCCTTTACGGAATCTCCGGAAACTACAGACGGATGTGTATTCCTCACTTCCTCATCTGTCTGTGGTTCTTCCGGAGTTAAAGACTCCGGAAAGTTCCATGGAGCAGGATTGATATCTCCGATCGTTACCAGATCTGTAGATGAAGATGCCATATCCAGTTGCTTAGAGGCAATTGACAATTTATTCATCTTTTCTGGATCAGACTCTGCAAGCTGAGATTTGTCTGTATCCGGGTTATTTTCCCCATTCCCTGCACCGGGTTTGGATGGTTTGGGGTTCGCTGTGTCCGGCTTGACAGGTTTAGGTTCCTCTTTATCCGGGTTGCTTCCTCCACTTCCATTGTCCCCATGGTCAGGTTCTGAGGGGTCGTTTTCTGTTTTCTCTACGGTAAGGTGCGCCTGATTGGTCCAAAGTGTTATCTTTTGACCGTTTGCTGTACTGGTTACTGTAATCTCGCAGGCATAATCATATTCTCCTGCCTGCTGACTGGAGGGAATCTGTAATTTCACATCATTCTGGTCGACAAGTTCACGCTTTTGTCCTGCATCATCCTGATACCATTGCAGATTGGCTTTATATTGTGCCGTATCTTTTATTTGATACCCCACTTCAAATTCTACCGTATCCTGTCCCTGCTGCATAACAGCATCGCCTGGTTGTTTCGTTATTGTAACCGGCTGTACCCAATACGCATATAATCTGGTATCTGCTGTAAACAGCGATCTGCGTGCCGTGCTTCCTTTTGGAGTATAATACTGTGTTCCTTTACCTGCTTTGTCTGTATAATAACCTTCAAACAAAGCATTTTCACTCTTTGGCAGTGCAATTTCCGGCATTTCTTTTCCATAGGTAGCGATTATTGTCTTATGTTTTACCGCTGTATCATCCTCTATCAGAGAAATGGTATACTTCTGTGGAATCGTCCGGTATACTGCAATATAATTTCTGTTTCCGGTTACCGGTAACTGCACGGTATCAGCATTACTCATAGTCTCCTGTACTTCTGTGTCCATATCATCCCATCCCCGGAATTCATATTCGTACTTTGCATCTGCTTTTCGGGATGGTGTTACCTGCAACGGATATATGGCAGTGTCTCCTTTTAGTACTGTAACAGAACCTAAAGGACTCGTATCATAGTTAAAATAAGCAACTGTCGCCTCTTCTCCTGCTATCTTTCTGATACGTATCCTGCCATTTCCTGTCTGCACTCCTGCTGTAGCAGTTCCACTCCTGCATAGTGTTGCATCATAATGATTGGTTCCTCCATATGCCTGCGCGTTCTCTTCCATTTCCTTCTCTGTTTTGCCACAGCTTAACTTATACCCCTCAACATCATCCATATCTTTACCACAGACACGCTTCGTATGCGTCCAGGAACCATCATAAAGGAAATCTGAGTCCATATCACCTTCTCTTACAGCCCTTTCCCCACAGATTCTACAGTTCGCTTCTATATATCCGTTCCTGTCCACACTGACACGAAAGTTCTCATATTCTCCACAGATTGAATAGCATTTCCATATATGTTCATGTCTGATCTCGTCTGTATAGCATCCTCCCTTTTCCTGCGGATCTCCAAGGTGCTCATGGTATCTGGTATAACCGCTTAAGCCCCCCAGATACCCTCCGCCACCTCCTGCAGAATTAGGTTCGATACTGGAATCCCCTGTGTAGGAAGTTGAGCCAGCGCCCAGTAAATCTCCTCCTATTCCTCCATCTTGGGTATCCGTTGCACCTCCGCCGCCCCCTGCTATGGCTGCAACTTTTCCATTAATCTGCAGACTTGTGGCACCACCGCCATTTGATAAGGTACCCTGACCGCCGCCGTTGTAGCCGTCACTGCCTCCTACCAAGAGTTCCACCTGATCATTGCGGTGCAAATCTACTCTTACACTGACCATACCGCCTTTGCCGCCTGCATGCTCCCCATAAGAGCCACCCTGCGCCCCGTACAGTTCAAACTGATATGTTCCTGCTGCTTTCACATCAAAGCTCTGCGCCGCACCTGTATAACTATATTCCCATTCCGATGTTGTATCTGTGCTCTGAGCCTGCCCTATTGTCATAGCAGCAGTCAGCATCGTCATGATCCCTTTCTTCATCCATATTGCTTTCATTCTCTTACTCCTCATACTTTTGCAATCATTTTCCTGTCCATGTCGCCGACAAGGCGGTATGTTATAGTACTTTAGAACTAATTACAATAGATGTTATGATTCTTTTAAGGTTCTTTTATGTTTATACAAATGATAAATCATAAACAAAACATAAAAAGAGTGGCAAATTCCTGCCACTCTCACTATTTTATGCCCTTTTATTGAAATACGATCTGTCTGCCGTGCGCTCTGCCGTAATTCTCCAGTCTCTCTTTGAAATGCTCCACGGCTTCTGTATTACCTGCCAGATTATGCAGAAGCATGATTCTTACATAGGTATCATATGCCTGTTCTCCCAACAAATCAATATCTGACATCTGTGTCACTTTTACAAAAGTAAGCAATGCCATAAGATTGTTGCCGCACGCCTGATAAGCACACCCCAGAAGATATCCATATTCTGCACCTTTGAAACGGTCTGCATACTTCAGCAGATGTTCCAGTGCTTCCTCTCCCCTGTTCAGTTCCAGCAGAAGTCTGGCAAAGGACGGTACTGCCACCTTCATAAAACCTTTATCCGGATTATCATTTCTGGCAAAGCACTGCGTATATGCCTCTACTGCCTCATCATACTTCTTTAATATATAATAGGACTGCCCCATTTGAAAATACAGGTAATCATCAAATGGTGTCTCTCCCAGTGCAGACTGCAAAAGAGTCAGATTTCTCGCCTGTTTACGTTCCATCTCCTCCGGTGAAATATCATAGCCATGATGCTCCACTGTTACAGGCAACTTATATGTATTCAGACATACTTCTTCAAGATTTACCTGATTTCTGGGTGTGATCTGCTCATGAATACGGAAACGATATTCATAAAAATTCCTGTTATAGAACCTTGGAACTTCTTCCGGTTTATACCTGACCTCGCCGTCCGGCTGTGTGTACACATTATTCAGTCCCATCATTCCCACATGACGCAGATGCTGCTGCATACAGATGCGTAAGGCATGCTCATCCAACTGTGTCAGGTATTCATCACAGTCAAGCACCAGAATCCAGTTGTTGGATGCCAGAGATGCCGCAAAATTTCTCGCTGCACTGAAATCATCGATCCAGATAAAATCCTCTACCTTATCCGCATATCTGCCTGCTATCTGTTTCGTAGCATCCGTTGATCCGGTATCCACAACTATAATTTCCCATGGATAGCGTCGCAGCGCCTGCAGACAATGTTCTATATATTTTTCCTCATTTTTTGCAATGATACATACTGAAATCGGAAGTTTTGTCATGTTCATCCTCCCCTTAGTCCTAACTGTTCACAACCCGCTCTTTTTCACGAAGACACGCCTCATACTTGCCTTTAAATACATTCGCCATTTCCTCATTTCCCATATCCCGGTAAAGCTCAATGATATGTTCATAGCAATGCAGCAGATTTTCTCCCAAAGTATCTGCATCTGCCATCGTAGTGGTTTTCACATAATAAAGCAGTGCCTTCAGAGGCTGGTCATTGTCAAGACACACGCCCGCATAAGTAAACTGGAACTTAGCCGTCTTGCACTGTCCTGCATAACGATCCATCAAAGCCAGTGCTTCTTTCTCCCTGCCTACCCTCACATAAGCCTTTGCCAGTGATATGATCATGACCTGAACATAGATAAATTCCGGCGATGGATCATAGGATAATCCTTTCTCATAGAAAGTAACTGCCTTCTCATGATTGCCAAGAATGAATTCCGATTGTCCAATCTGGAAAAGAGTATACGGTTCATCCGGATTTTTCTCCAGATTCTTATATAAAAGATCCAGATTTCTACGCTGTTTCTCCTGCATTTCTTCCGGTGTCAGCGCATAGCCATGATGAACGACCTCCATGGGAAGCAGGAAACACTGCATCATTTCCTCCCTTTTGGCTAAATCTCTGGAGCAGACCTGCTCATGGATCGGATAATCAAAGGTGTAGAAATTCCGATTGTAGAAACGTGTCACATCATCCGTTCCGTATCCCGGTTTCCCCTCCTCATCCAGAACCAGATTCTTCAGACGGATGACACCTGTATAACGTGGAAACTTCTGCATAAGGATGCGCATGGTCTTAATGTCGATACTGTTGACATATTCATCGCAATCCAATGACAAAATCCAGTTATTTGAAGCATTCTCCGCACAGAAATTTCTTGCCGCACTGAAATCATCGATCCACTCAAAATCCAGTACTTTATCCGCATATCTGGCTGCGATCTCCTTAGTTTTGTCGGTAGATCCTGTGTCGGTGACAATAATCTCAAATCCATATGGTTTGATTCTCTTTAAACATTCTTCTATATTTTTTTCTTCATTTTTAGCGATCAGGCATACTGAAATCGGCACTTTTGACATAATCTTTCATTCCCCTTTTATGATAAGTTCCCTGCTGTTTACTGTATTTCATTAATATTCTCTGTTAGAATTGTAACACAATTTATTTTATTTTTCCATATTATAAATACAATTTATGTAAATTAAACTGTACTTTTTTATATATTTTATCACACAAAAAGGACTGCCCTGATTGAGCAGCCCCTGTATGTTTTGTATTATTAACCCTGTAAAAGTGACAATACACCCTGATTGGCCTGATTGGCCTGTGCAAGCATTGCCTGACCTGCCTGCTGTAGAATATTGGCATTTGCATTGGTAACCATTTCCTCTGCCATATCCGTATCACGAATCGCGGATTCTGCCGCAGTCGTATTTTCTACGATATTGTCGAGGTTGTTGACGGTATGTTCCAGTCTGTTCTGTACAGCACCCAGTGCTGAACGTTGTCTGGATATCTGCTGTAATGCCTCACCTACCACATCAATTGCATCCGTTGCATTGTTTCCGGTTTCATCCACAATACCGATATTGTAGCTTGCCAGTTTATCAATACCGATTCCTGCTGCCGTCAGTGTATCTATTGTTGCAGAAATCTTATTCTTCCTGTCACTCTGTGCACCAACATGCAGGTTAAAGGTAAGTCCCTCAGCAACCTGCTGGGATGACTGGGTGATATATTTTGAGATTGTTGACGGATTCTCCAGACCTTTTGCCTGCGCGTATGCCAATGCATTTTTGTAGACAGTCGTAGAAGTACTGCTGAATACTTCATCTGAAACACGTGCCTGTGCTGTTGTATAAAGGCCACCTGTGTAGTTACCGTTTTTATCAAAATAATTATTCAGCGCAATACCGGATATTTCCTGTCCATCCGCATTGTAAAGTTTCTGAATACTCTCGTCCCGCTCCAGATACTTATCCGTCCATTTGAACGGATTACCACCAAGCAGCTGTTGCTTTACTCTGGTGCTTGTACCAGGCTTACCATCCAGGATATCCACCAGACGATACTGATCAAGCATTGTGTTGTTATCACTCAGATACTGCGTCATATCCGTATCCTTTGTGATATGAGTCACGGTACTGTTGGCTGTATTGTAAATATACAGATCCTGTTTGGCTTTTACCACAGAGGTAGAACCATCTACATAAAGGTCACTGCCTCCTGTTGTATTGGAATCCAGCTCCACATTGATAAATGCCACATAACTGCTCGTATTCAGTACACCTTTTCCCTTATTATCAGCAGCAGTGCTCTTGGAGAGATACTTCGTCATATCGTCTCCCTTGCTTAGCTTATCAGCGCCAAGTGCAATACTTGGACCAGAGTTAAGTACCTTATTATCTACTACATAAATATTATTGGTTCCAACATAATTCATGCAGTATGTAGTAGGATTCTTCAGATTCGGAATCGTGTTCTTCGTAAAAGTCGTAGAATAATTTGTAATATATACGCTGGTAGTAGGTCCGGTCTGATCGCCTTTTAGCAAAAAAGTCTCATTGAACTTGGTTGTTTCAGCGATTCTGTCAATTTCGGACACTAACTGATCCAGCTCGTCCTGAATGTACTGGCGGTCAGAAGTGGAATTCGTGCCATTTGCCGCCTGTACACACAATTCGTTCATTCTCTGTAACATATCCTGTACTTCAGCCAGCGCTCCTTCCGCTGTCTGTACACAAGATATGCCGTCTTCGGCGTTGGAAGCTGCCTGTGTCAGTCCTCTTACCTGCTTACGCATTTTCTCTGAAATTGCAAGTCCTGCAGCATCATCAGCAGCCCGGTTGATGCGGTAGCCACTGGAAAGCTTCTCTGTAGAACCTGATACAGTCTTGGTCGTAAGTCCCAACATTCTGTTGGCATTCATCGCCATAAGATTATGTTGTACTACCATTCGATTCTCCCCCTATATCTCCTAAGCAAATACGCCAGCCACATTGATGCGGTGACTGGCGCGTATAAAACTATCTCCCCTGTATACTCCCCTAAAAGACTACTGTAACAGACTAAGTACTCCCTGATTAGCCTGATTAGCCTGTGCAAGCATGGACTGACCTGCCTGCTGTAAGATATTGGAATTGGAATATTTCACCATTTCCTCTGCCATATCTGTATCACGGATCGCTGATTCTGCAGATGTTGTATTCTCAACAACATTGTCCAGATTCTTGATGGTGTGCTCTAATCGGTTCTGAACAGCACCTAATGCAGAACGCTGTCTGGATACCATATTAAGTGCATCTGCAATGACATCAATAGCATCTGTTGCATTATCTCCTGTAGAATCCACAATACCAATGTTGTAGCTTGCAAGCTTATCAATGCCAAGACCTGCTGCCGTAAGTGTGGTCAACTCTACAGCTACTTTGTTATTTCTGTCAGAGTCGGAACCTGCATGAAGTTTAACCTCTAAGGATGCAGCTACCTGAGTAGAGGACTGGGTAATGTAAGCGTTGATTGTGGCAGCAGTAAACTCTGTCATTGTTCCGTTAACATATCTGCTCATGGTTACTGTATTATTAAATACTTCATCAATTGCTCTGGCTTGAGATGTAGTATACAAACCACCTTTATAATTGCCGTTTTCATCAAAGAATTTATTCAATGCAACACCTGATACTGCCTGTCCATCTGCATCGTAAAGCTGTTTGGATGAAATATCGCGTTCCAAAGTATCATCTGTCCACTTAAATTCTTCTCCATTTGTATAAGAATCCTGAACTCTGGTAGACGTTGTTTCCTTACTATCCACCTGTAAAGCATCACCATACAGAATATCTACCAATCTGTACTGATCTTTCATTGTATTATCATTATTAAGATAATTTGTCATATCTGTTCCCTGTGTAATTCTTGTTACAGTGCTATTAGCAGTATTATAAATAAACAAATCTCTATTTGCTCTTACTGTAGAAGTAGTACCATCATTAGATAAATCTCTCTTGGTAGCCGCATTTTTTACACCTTCTACATTACCCTTTTCACCATCCATTACCTTTGAATCTAATTCTACATTTACAAACGCAACATAGGATGCTGTATTTAAAGTAGCCTCTGCTTTATTGACGCCTGTCTTGGTCGCATCCGTTGCCTTTTCCATAAATTTTGTAATATCATCACCATTTTGAATTTTATTACCTGTCAGTGAAATATTGGAACTACTCTTATAAATAGATGCTGATACAATATACAAATTGTTTGTTCCCACATAATTTGTTTTATATTCAATACCTTTCGTATTATTAGGCAAATTATTCTTTGTATAGGTTACAGAATAATTGGTAATGTACATACTCTTGGTTGGCTTCGTATCATCACCCTTTAATAAATATGTCTCATTGAACTTGGTTGTTTCTGCAACACGGTCAATTTCCTCAATCAACTGATCGAATTCATCCTGAATATACTGACGGTCTGTTTCGGAATTGGTTCCGTTGGCAGCCTGTACAGCCAGTTCATTCATTCTCTGCAGCATATCCTGTACTTCAGCCAGCGCTCCTTCCGCCGTCTGTACACAGGATATACCGTCTTCTGCGTTAGAAGAAGCCTGTGACAAGCCTCTGATCTGTTTTCTCATTTTCTCGGAAATTGCAAGTCCTGCTGCATCATCCGCTGCTCTGTTAATGCGATATCCACTTGATAATTTCTCTGTGGAGCCTGATGCCTGTTTTGTTGTGATACCAAGCATTCTGTTAGCGTTCATAGCCTGAAGATTGTGTTGTACTACCATTCTCGTATACTCCCCTTTTCCTTAAATTTCATACCCTTATTGGCTTCTTATGTTTATTACTGTTAACTTATTATGCTATTGGTTTATGTCAATAGCCTTTTCAGTAAATATATCGGTTGTAATTTTCAGAAAATTAATAGATTTACATATATTTTTGAAATAATTTGTTGAAAATAAAAAATTTACATAAAGAAGGACATAAAAAACCGCAGAATATCAACATCCTGCGGTTCATTCCTACCTTATGTAACTATTTGTGGTTATTTAAATAATTCTTTTACCATCTCTGATGTCTGATTAGCCTGCGCCAATACAGAGTCATTTGCATTTTCAAGAATTCTTCTGTTAGCGGCACGGATCATATCATCTGCCTTATCCACATCTAAAATGTTGCTCTGTGAAGCAAGTACATTCTCTAATGCGACATTTAATTCTTCTTCGGATAATACAAAACTCTTACTGGTCGCATCAGATATCGCTACCTCAATCTCTTTGTCTGCTGCCTGTGCAGTAGTCTGCTCCTGAACCTTCTTGCCGGGCTCCTCCTTGGACAATGTTGCTGCATATTTCTGTTCCGGCTGTTTGTTGACTTCCATGTGATTTGTTACGAGCATACTAACCTCCCCTTTTTCAAACCCTATCGAATCATATTCGATATTAATTTCGTTGTTTCTTTGTAGTTAGCATACTATTATTTACAAAATTTGTCAACATAATTTTATTAATTGTATATACAATTGTGTTATCTCATTTTATTTACACATTTTAAAAAATCCACAGTACAAACTATCTGATACTGTGAACCTTGATATTAAACGTGGCGATTCTTTTATAATTCTTTTTTCGTATACTCTTTAAATTCCTCTACCGACATATTCACCTTACCGGCAGCAGCTTCTATAGTAAGTATTCCATCATCTACCAGCTCTTTTAGCAGACTTAGCTTGCCTTGAGTTATTCCTTGTTTAATTTCTTAAGATATTCCACGCTCCAGCCCAAGCTGGATGCCTTCGTTCTCTCTACGATTCATCAGCACTTCTATCGCTTCACACATATTGACTTCCTCCGTTCCTTTCGGTATTTGAAATTTCGTATTGGTAACTTCCCTAATTACCTGCGCTGCACTGACTTCCAGATGCTCCATCCTCTGATTATGATTCATGTACTCTGCTAATTTATCAGCATCTTTTGAATACTTGATATAGCTCAGCACTTCTCTCAGACTTGTTTGGAACTTATCCATTTCGTCAGAATCAATCCCAGCAGGATCTATCAATTTAATTCTGTAGTCCGGGATATGCTGCAACAGTCCCTTATCTGTTACCGCCATCATCTCATGGAGCGACATAGGCGCATCCCATTTATCTGCGCCAAAATGAATTACCAGAGTAATTACAGGAATCAGTTTGTCTCCATTATACAGTAAAAAATTAAAGGCATCTGCAAAAACAGTATTCTCTTTCATATACTGTTTGGTGACTGCATCTGCCATTCCCATTGTGTTCATTACCTTTCCTCATTATAGTATCTCCGAATATGCTGTGCAACAACATTCGCTTTACTATACTGGGTACAATGGTTGAAATCAATATGTTTTATGAATTGTTTAAGTTTTTTTATGATTGCATGCTGCATTATTTTACGCGCTCAGCATCGTCAGCACACCCTGATTACTCTGGTTCGCCTGTGCTAACATAGAGGTAACTGCCTGTTCCAGTATATTAAGTCTGGAAAGGCGCACCATCTCCTGTGCCATATCGGTATCTCTGCTCTGAGACTCTGCCGCAGTTGTATTCTCAACAATATTCTGCTCGTTCTTGACAGTATGCTCCAGGCGGTTCTGCTGTGCTCCAATCCGGCTTCGTCTGGCAGATATCTTCTCAATTGCTGCAGCTATCCGATCAATTGCTGTTGTAGCTCCACCTTCCGTATTCACGTCAACGCTGTTGATTTCCAACGATGCCGTTGATACTACGCCAAAATGCAACATAATTCCATCGCTAGCCTCTGCACCAGACTGAATCCAGATACTTTTCTCATCCGGCTCTACATAACTGTAAGTTGCTGTTGTTTGTACTGTCTGATTCAGGAAATCCTCTGAATCACAGAAATACGCTAATTCTTTATCATTTGGATCCCAATTATGATTATCTACATCATAAAGATACAGAGTAGAATCCTTGTAAGCAAATTGAACATGTTCATCTGATGGTGTGGGAATTGCATTAATCTGCTGCTTCATTGTATCTACAATATACTTAACAAAATCATCTGCATTTGTATAATACGTTCCATCCCCTTTCTTCAATCCTATATTCAAAGAAGATATATAATTATTACCATCATATCCTCGGTTGGCTGCATTAGAAGTAATACCAACTGTATCTGTAAATTTTACTGTCATAGGACAATCATCTGTGCAACAATTTACATAAAACTGCGTGCCTATTAAATCGTTCAGTCTTCCATTTAATACAGCAAAATCTGCGTGCACGCTTACAAATGGAAAATTAGAACCACTCCCAGTCAATGAAGACGTAGAATCTGCGGCCATTGTACTTCGTAATTCTTCCTGCATATATCCAGTATGTGATACGTTATTTCCTAATAATTGAAAAAAACGACCTGTAGCTGTGGGTTTGCCACTTGATGCTGCTGAAGAAACAGTTCCCTGCTTCACTGTCAGTTGTCTGCTGCTATCCCTGAAAATATACAGGTCATTGAATTTCGTTATCTCACCCACTCTGTCTATTTCTGTAATCAGCGACTCAACTTCCTGCTGAATCATCTCCCTGTCACTTGATGCATTGGTTCCATTAGCTGCTTTCACTGCCAGTTCATTCATTCGTTGCAGCATATCATGAACCTCCGCCAGCGCTCCGTCCGCAACCTGACACAGGGATATACCATCCTCTGTATTGGCTATCCCTCTTGTTAATCCTCGTATTTGTTTCCTCATTTTTTCAGATATTGATAATCCTGCTGCATCATCTGCCGCCTGATTAATACGGTATCCACTTGCCAGGCGTTGCGCGCTCTGCGCGTACGTGCCTTTTACTATCCCCATTTGACGTTCCGTGTTCCCTGCGGATAGATTATGCTGTATTATCATATATACCTTCTCCTCACCCTACGCAAAAGTCAGATTTTCGTAATGTCAGAAAGTGGCTGCTACAATTCAAGTAGCAACCACTTTCTAACTTTTTAGGTTATCTTTTATAATTAATTTACTGTATATGATACTGTAGTAGACTTACCATATGAATTCGTAATAACAATATCATAAGTTCCTATTGGCAACTTAGGCGGATAAAATATTACCTTAGTATCTGTATTTGTCAATAACTGTACCGTTTTACCACCAAATGTGACGACTGTATCTCCTGACGTTCCTTTAAAATCTGTTCCCCCTATCACTACTTTGTATTGTGCATTAGCAACACCTGCTGTCGGAGTAATACTGGTAACATTAGGTGTAGGCTTTGGAGCTGGTGAAGTAACCGTATATGCATTAGGCATAACGTCTTGCTTTCCGTCGTAATTGACTACTGTCAGTGAACATACCCCTTGCTGAATTGATGTTGGTACATATGCTATGATTTTTGCATCTGTTACAGATACAATCTGAAGTTCTGTCGTCCCAAGTAAAACTTTGAATTTGCCTCCATCTTTAAAATTACTTCCATTAATTATTACTTTTTGTTGTACTCCAGCAACACTAGTATTAGGAGTGATTCCCTTTATATCTGGCAGCAATATAGGTACCGGTTTCTGCATATATTCAAAATCAGCCGTTGCATTTTTTCCTATATCTGTTCTTGTAACTTTAATTTGCTGTATTCCAGCTGTGAAAGTATTGGGTACATAAAATATAAGTTTCGAATCCGTACATGTCAATAACTGTACCTCCGTGCCACCCACTGTTACCTTCATATTATCTTTTTTAAAGTTTGTACCTACTATAACAACTTTAGTCTGGTCTCCGGCTATTCCAGTATTAGGAGTTACCGTATTAATTGTTGGCAATATATTTTTATTTGGATCATCTGTGAATGTAAACGTAGTTGTTGCAAATGTTCCCAAATCCGTTCTTATTACTTTAATTTCCTGTTGTCCTGCTGAAAATGTAGTCGGTGTATAAAAAATTAATTTTGTAGCCGTACAAGTCAGCAACTGTACCGCAGTTCCACCTACTGTTACTTTTGTATTTCCATTGTTAAAGTTTTTACCTGTAATTACAACCTTCGTTTGCTTATTTTCAACTCCTGCCAGTGGAGTCGCAGTAGTTATAATTGGTTTAATAATTGGGACAGGATCTGGTTTGTATGTAAAATCCTTCTGTATCGATTGTTGCCAGTCTGTCCTAGTAACTGTTATCTTCACTGTTTCCGCAATTTTGGACTTAGGTGCATAAAATATTATCTTTGTAGCTGAACAGGTAAGTAATTTCATTTCCGTATTTCCCAGCGTAACCTTCATTTTACCATTACTAAAATTAGTACCTGTTATCGTAACTTTTACCTGGGTATTCACTGTTGCACTATCTGGAGTCACACTTGTAATTGTTATTTGTGGCTTAGGGGTTGGTATACACGTATATACGCCTGAATATTGTCTGCCATCCTTGTCTTTTATTATGATATCTATATCGCCGGCACTAAAAGTGTTTGGTACATAAAAAATTACCTTATGACTACTTTTACTATAGCTTACTACCTGAACTGACTTTCCACCCACAGTTACCTCAAGTTGACTAGCATCTGAAGCCATAAAAGGTATACCAGTTGCCACTACTTTGACCTGACGTTTCTCTAATCCATTATCTGGCGTTAGCGTTAGTGATGGTAAAGGTGCTGTAGATACAAAATTAACTGTCTGACCGTTACTTACCTGCTTATCCGGATTCACAATAGTAATAACATCACTTCCAACAACATGCGTGGGCATTACAAATGACACATTATTGTTTGATATTGTAGCTTTACTAACTACAGTACTTCCTAATTTTACTATAGCATTGTCATTAATATATTTACCCTGAATCAAAACATTCTCCCCGCCATCCGCATCAAAGTCTGTCTGATTAATTACTGTAATTTGTGGAGCATGTTTTTTCACTTTAATAGATACCTTATCCAGCAAAATACTCCTAGTGTTTCCATTATAATCAGTATAGCCAACACTACCCGTTGACACATGCTGATAAGTTCCAGGCAATGTACTGTCTTTCACTTTAATTTTATAGGAAAGTGTTGCCGTGCCCTGTCCTAACTGGTTCATTTTCCAGATAAGATTTTGTCCATTAATATATGGTTGTGGAATGTTAGAATCTGCCGATCCCTGAACATATTCAAACTGATCGCTGATATATTGCGATACAGATACATTCTTAGCATTAGCATACCCTATTTTAGCAGATATCTTTTGGTAAACTGTCGGTAAGGCAGTAGGCGAATTCACAAAATAATGATCAGTTTCAGATGTCGCCATTTTCTTTAACATCAGATTAGCCGGACTGTACTCACTGGATGTAAATGCCACTGTAAACATAACATATCCTGCGGACTTTGCTCTGGCTGCTGCCTGTAAAGCTGCTGCCTCATCAGATTCTCCATCTGTCATAAGAACGATTGATCCCTGTGCGCCTGCTCTTTTATTTTTCAGTAACTTTACAGCCTCATCTACCGCCTGTGCAATATCTGTACCGCCACCTTCATTTTTTATGGTATCAATAAAAGATTTCAATTTTGTTGTATCATTTGTAATCGCTATAGAATTGGTTCTATGGTCATAAGAAATTACACCCATACGATGTTTTGAAAAATCTATTCCATCCACAAAATCTTTAGCCGCAGTAACCATTTGGCTGACATCATTTCCCATACTTCCTGAACGGTCAATAACAAGTACTACATCTGTTGGCATTATTTTCCCTTGATAAGGAATACCTTCTAGGGAAATTGTAACTTCTACTTCATCATCTTCATAAATATCTGTTGGATTTACCTTAATTGATGCTTTTACCTGATCATCATTAGCAGCATGTACCGTTATGTTTGGAAATAGTGATATTATCATTACTGTACAAATGAATATTGATAATATCTTATCTCTTATTTTGCTTCGCATAAACTCCCTCCTCACTTATCCTGCATTCATTCTTTGGACACACATATTTATTTTATGTAGTACACGTTGATAAAGAAGAAACCGGTCAGAAACCGGTTTCTTCTTTTCATTTATTAAATTTTATTTTCGTTATGTACTACTGCACATTTATCTTAGAAAATATTATCCTAAGATAGAAAGTACGCCCTGGTTAGACTGATTAGCCTGTGCTAACATGGACTGACCTGCCTGAGAAAGGATATTAGCATTGGAGTACTTAACCATCTCTGTAGCCATATCTGTATCACGGATCTGGCTTTCAGCAGATGTTGTATTCTCAACAATGTTATCCAAATTCTTAATTGTATGCTCTAATCTGTTCTGTACTGCACCAAGTGCGGAACGCTGTGTAGATACCTGCTGTAATGCATTAGCAATGACATCAATAGCATCAGTAGCATTGTCACCTGTTTCATCTACAATACCTACAGCTGTACTCTTCAGTTTATCAATACCAAGAGCTGCTGCTGACATTGACTGAATATTTGTAGTAATCTTATTTGTTCTTGCAGAATCTGCACCTACATGAAGACTGAATGTTAAATCAGCTGCAACATCTGCCGTATTCTTTGTAATATAATCCTTGATTGCAGCATTGTCAGTTAATGCATCAGTTGCCTGAGAATCAGAGTATAAACCTCCCTTATAGTTACCATTCTCATCGATATACTTATTTAAAGCCATACCTGATACTTCTTTACCATCAGCATCATATAACTGTTTCATAGACTCTGCAGTTTTTAAATCTCCCTGATCTACTGTTGTCGCATCATACTCTGAATCTGTTAATGCTGCACCATCTGCACCAAAGTTAACTTCAGCTAATACTCTATACTGACTCTTCATCTCCGCAAAATCAACTTTTGTACCTGTTCCTTTTTCTACATTTTGCAGATATTTAGATAAGTCCTCACCTGCCTGAACTCTTGTAATCTCATTTGTCTCTGTATTTAAGATAAATGTATTTTTACCACCCTTAGAAGTGATAACACCATTTCCATCTATCTTTAATTTACCTGTATCAAGCTTAGCATTTTTAAATGCAGTGTAAGTATCCTGATCAGAACTCTCATTATCTACTGTACCATTTGCTTTTCCTGTCTCACAAGACTTCAGATATTTAGTAATATCTGTATTCTTAGAAATTACATCTGCTGAAAGAGGTGTATTAGCAGTAGTCTTGTCAATACTAGATGATACAATATATAAATTATCATCTCCGGTATAATTAACCCTATGTTTTACATCAGCAGAATTACTTCCCAAGTTCTTTGTATATGTTACAGCATAATTTGTTGTATATGCTTTCTTAGAAGCCTGTGAAGAATCACCCTTTAACAGATATGTCTCGTTGAACTTGGTTGTCTCGGATACACGATCAACTTCTGTTACTAACTGATCGATTTCATCCTGAATATACTGACGGTCTGTTGTAGAGTTTGTACCATTAGCTGCCTGAACTGCTAATTCGTTCATTCTCTGTAACATATCAGTAACTTCCTGTAATGCACCTTCTGCTGTCTGTACGGATGAAATACCGTCTTCAGCGTTAGCGGAAGCCTGATCAAGACCTCTGATCTGTTTTCTCATTTTTTCGGAAATTGAAAGACCTGCTGCATCATCTGCTGCTCTGTTGATCTTATAACCAGATGATAACTTCTCTGTAGAACCGGACAGTGTGCCCTGTGTGATACCTAACATTCTGTTAGAATTCATTGCCTGAAGATTGTGCTGTACTACCATAATTATTTCCTCCTTGAAATTACTCTGTGACATCCTTGCCACAGACTGTGATTCCCCTCCTCGTCATTCCATTGAACGAATCATCGGGGTTAAGTGTCGGAATATTAAGTCGGCCGCCTCTCTATTCCCGTTACACTATATTGGTAAGTATCCCTATTTAGTTTTCTTGGAAAGCAATTTTCTTACTTTCTGCTATATATATCGGTACTTAAGTGCTAATACTTTATACCGTTATATAACTTTTTTATTTTTTTCTTTTATTGCAAAAGAAAAAGAACATCTCAATAAAACCGTTTTATATATCACGATTCTATGACTGTCCCTATATATTAACTAACACTATACTATTAAAATGTTATTCCTTATACTTCCCTGTAAATGTTAACAGTGTACTCCACTCACTGTTATAAGCACCAGTCCACTCCTTGACTGTTTTGCTTTCATTACATATATCGGTTCATTTTCAAATTAGTTTATATCTAATTTGGAAAAACTTTGAAAGTCCCTTTTACTTTCTTCGTATATGAACCATTTCCCTATGTCATTATTATATTATATTGTCTGAATTTTTGCAACAATTAATTTAATTTATTTTCAATTTATTTTATATTGATATATTAATATTCTTTTTGTAGTAAGAGCCATGCAGTAATGCATGGCTCTTATTCTTACCATTTGCCTTTTTACACAATGAATTAACCAAGAAGTGATAATACACCCTGATTAGCCTGGTTAGCCTGCGCAAGCATAGACTGTCCGGCCTGTGAAAGGATGTTGGCATTAGAGTACTTAACCATCTCTGTAGCCATATCGGTATCACGGATTGCGGATTCTGCACTCTGTGTATTCTCCACAATGTTATCCAGGTTCTTAATCGTATGCTCTAATCTGTTCTGTACTGCACCAAGAGCGGAACGCTGCGTAGATACCTTCTGAATTGCAGCTGCTATTGCATCAATGGCATCTGTAGCATTATCCCCTGTCTCGTCTACAATGCCCACTGATGTACTTTTAAGCTTATTGATGCCAAGTGCTGCTGCTGACATTGACTGAATCGTTGCTGTAATTTTATTGGTTCTGGCTGAATCTGCTCCAACATGAAGCGTAAAACTCAAATCAGCTGCAACTTCTGCAGTATTTTTAACTACATAATCCTTCAATCCATCGGCCTCTACCGGCATTGTTGCCTGTGAATCAGAATACAATCCTCCAATATAAGTACCATTTTCATTGAAATAGCTACTCAGTGCCATTCCAGACACTTCCTTACCATCTGCATCATAAAGTTTCTGCATGGATTCGTCACCTTTAACATCTGTATCACCAAACATACTAGCAGGCTGTCCTAAACTATCAACCTTTAAGGTTGTGCCACCTGCCCAGCCTAATAATCTATACTGAGATTTTACCTCAGCATACTTAAGTGCTCCTGTGCCATTTGGATCTACAGTTTCTGTATTCTCAATATACTTAGAAAGGTCTTCCCCAGCCTTTACTCTAATGACTGATTTTGTGTCAGTATCATAGAAATATGTATCCTTTGTACCAGTACCTTCTATTAAATTTCCCTTTGCATCATAGCTTAATTCCTGTGCATTTAAAGCTGCATTTCTAAAAGCCATATACTGATTTTCATCAATTTCTGCACCCGTTACAGAAGCATTTTCTCCTACATCACCTGCCTGCAAATATTTAGTCATATCATTGCCTTCTGTAATTACATCTGCACTCAGTGGCGTGTTAGCAGTTGCTTCTGAAATCGAGCAAGATACAATGTAAAGATTATCTTTCGCATTGTAATTGATTTTCTTCGTAACTGCGCCGGAATTGCTTCCCATGTTAGCAGTATAGGTAACTGCATAGTTCACTGTATATGTCTTTGTAGTTGCAGCCTTATCGTCGCCCTTTAACAGATAAGTTTCATTAAACTTGGTTGTTTCAGCAACTCTGTCGATTTCTGTTACCAGTTGATCGATTTCATCCTGAATATAACCACGGTCTGTTGTGGAGTTTGTACCGTTAGCTGCCTGTACTGCCAGCTCATTCATTCTCTGGAGCATATCTGTAACTTCTGCAAGTGCGCCTTCTGCTGTCTGTACGGATGAAATACCATCCTCAGCATTGGAAGATGCCTGGCTAAGTCCTCTGATCTGTTTTCTCATTTTTTCTGAGATAGAAAGTCCTGCTGCGTCATCTGCCGCACGGTTGATTCTATAACCTGATGACAGTTTCTCAGTTGAACCTGCTACTGTCTTGGTTGTGATACCTAACATTCTGTTTGAATTCATTGCCTGTAAATTGTGCTGTACTACCATAATCTTTTCCTCCTTGAAAATAGATCTTGAGCTTATGCTCTCCATCACTTAATGCGACTTCCCTGCCGCTGTTAACAGTAGTTCTCCCCTTCGCGTGAAGCATGTTGCTTTCCTTCTTTTCACGCACCCCTGGGATTGTGAGCAAAGCAGGTACAGTTGGCCACCTGCATCTACTGCTTTACCCCTAATTGGTAAGTGTTAGGTTGTGACTGCTTTGATTGCCAGTCACCTCAATATGAAGTTGTTAGATTGTGCCGTTAAAGCATACTGCTATACCGGCACGCTTTATATAAATAGAAAAGGAGACAGTATATGAGCATATCGTCATCCCTGTCTCCTGCTACCGGGCGATCCTTGCCCGGCTTTATCAACGCTTATCCTTGCGCTGGTATTTCTATTTATTTACTTTTTTCTGTCCATAAGCTGTGGATCAACTTCATTGATACGGCTCATTGACTTATAATACTTGGCTGCCGCTGAAGTAGATACCTTAAGCTGTTTGATTTCCTGCCTTTTCATTCGAAAGACATTCTCAAGTGCCGCACGGTTTCGCTTCTCCTGTGCTTCCACACGTACACCCTTATCAACTGCTTCCCGTATCAACTGCTGCAGTTTCAATACCTGTTCCCTATAAGGGGCCGGATTATTCTTTACTTCATCCGCGATCAATTCAAACGTAGATGAGAATCCATCATCAAGTTTATTGATTTCCTCAATCAACTTTCCCTTGCTCTCCATAGTCTGGTCATATGCTTCCATATCCATGGGCTGGTGTGCAGATAATTCTGCCTGTTCTTCATCCAATTTGATGACTTGGTCTAATATCTCATTTTTCTTTTCAAGGCTTTCTATCAATATCTGTAAATAACCTTCTGTCATGCCTTTTTCTCCCTGTTACACTATGTTGTCTGATTATCAGGTTCCTGTCTTTCTTGCAGTGGGTGCATAACCGATTGCATTATGCTGTCCTCCTGCTATCTTACTCTGTGCCGCCGGATTATTCTGGTTCGTTGACACTGACTTCATGACCTCTTTCCAGTTATCACGCATGGAACGCAGATGATTCACTACTTCCTGCATGATCTCCGGGTTCTTTGCAATATTTGCTTCATGACATCTTCTGAGGAGATACACATATACCTTCTCAAAATCTTCCCAGATTGGATATCTTTTATCCAATGTATCCCGGAAATTCTGAATGATTTTCTCTACCTTGACTACATTTTCATGTGCCTTGGCAGGATCTTTATTTTCCATCGCCATGATTGCGATATTGCCGAACTTGATTGCTCCTTCGTATAACATCAGAGTCAATTCAGCTGGTGATGCTGTCATGATCTTGCTGTTCTGATACTGTGCATAACCGTTTTGTTTTAGCATGCGCTTTATCCTTCTTTCCTGTTATATACCATCCAACCTGTAATCCGAAGATTCCCCTTTATATTAGTTGCTTCCTAAAAGACTTGAGATAGAACTCTGCTGGGACTGCAGTTTGGAAAGTGCAGTTTCCATAGAAGCAAATTTGTTATACCATTTGTCCTCATAATCGCTGAGTTCATCTTCTGCTTCACTGATCTTCTTAGTATAATTCTCGTAATCTTTCTTTAGCTGCTTATCATTGTATGCTTTATACATACTGCTGTAGTCAGTACTCTTTCCCATAGTCTCATCCAGCTTAGAGTACAATGTCTTGCATAAAGAGGCAAAATATTCTGCCACGCCTTCCGGATCTTCTGCAATAGCAGCTTTCAATTTATCTGTTTTGGTGCCTGAATACTCATCATCTTCATCTCCATCAATATGGTAAGCATGATGTTCATTATCTTCACACTCAAAATAGCTCTTCGTCTTAATACCAAAGTCTGACAGATAGAGTTTCTTTCCACCGTTTTCTTTATACCACTGGTCAATCTCACTCTGTGTCATATTCTTTTTCTGAGATTCAGACAGGTTATTTTTGTAATATCCATCCAGCATAGTAGAAGTCATGGCATTCATAATGGAATAAAGATTTCCGTCTTTACGAAGTAAAGCGCTCTTGATCTTATCTTCCCACTGCTCTACTTCATCGTCTGTCATGCTTTCTTTCTGATCATCTGTCAACATATCATATTTTCTGGCTGAATCTGCATTATACAATTTATCGATTTCATTGATCAGATCATTATACTCTGAAAAGAAATCCTTGATCGTATTGTAAATGCCATCGTAGTCAGTAGCTGTTACGATGGAAATCTCACCATCCGTTACACCGACTGCATTGATTGTCAGTCCATTTACTGAAAATGTATTGGAACTGGAGGTAAAGGTAGCACCATTAAGTACGATTTCTGCATCCTGTGCTGCTACTCTGGTTGCAGAACTGGTCGTATCAACACTGGCTACTGTACCCTGGCTGTAATCTACAGAAGTATCTAAGCCAAGTGAAGCTAACGCACCATCATCATCTGTCAGTTTAAATTCCATGGCAGATCCTGTACCTGTCGAACTGATAAAGAATCTCTGATTGGTCGTATCAAAGTTGGCGTTAACACCTGCTTCTTTTAATTTGCCTACAAAACCGTTGATCGTCATATCGCTGGTAATCTCGATTTCTTTTGCTGTCGCTCCACCAACACTGATCGATATTTTCTTGCCAGCCAGGGAACTGTCAATTTCAGACAGTTTGTCAGAAGTTGTCCAGTCTGATAATTCCGTAGACTTTACTGTTCCATCTGTATCCTTCTCTTCTGTTTTCTTCTGAGCCAGCTTGGCACCGGTCAGGTAACCTGACTTAGCCAGAGCTTTTACTTCCAGAGTCTGTGTACCATTGACTGCTGATGAGCCTGCTACTACAGTTGCCTTGGTCGTATCAGAACTTGTCGTTGTCTTCTGGCTGTAAGTACTTGTCAAACGTAATTTGGACAATGTCTTGCTATACATATTGTAGATCTTGGAGTTTAAATCCTGCCACGCATTCTGCTTCCACTCCAGTTTCTTCTGTTCATTCTTTAACTTGGTAACTTTCGTACTCTTTGTCTTTACTAACTGTGATACGATACTTTCTGTATCCATTCCTGAATACATACCAGTCATTCTTAATAAATCTGACATGTGTATTTCCCTCCCATGTGAATGCAGGTCCTATAATTTCTGATCCAGAAGGACACCTGCGATTTCCATGCTTTTTGCTAACATATCCAATGTTTTTTCAGGTGGTATCTCTTTGATGACCTCCTGAGTATCCTTATCTACCAGTTTGATCATGACTCTGTTGGTAGCTTCATGGATACCAAATTTTGCTTCCGAATTGGGAAGCTGTTCATTCATTCTCTCAATTGCCTTCTTCAGTTTCTCATTCTCTGCTGTTTGTAACTCTACAGGAGTTAATGGCTGCTGTGAGGTCGATGTTGTCTGTGTTGTTGGCTCATATGATGTATATTCTGCTTCTCCCTCCGTGGACTGAGCATGAATCGTATCGTCTGTTTCTGTTGTAATCTGAACTGTCTGCTGCGGTTTTGCAGTAGACACATTCCTTACTGGTTCTACATACATGTTATTCACCTCCATGTTTTCATCACGTATATAGTGGTATAAGAAATTCTTCCTGTAATCTATATCGGTCAGGAAAGAAAAAATGTTTATAGAAACTATAAACATTTTTTGCAAAACATGGAAGTCGGTATTTTTATTTTTTTAACAGATTCGCAAGCTGCTCTACACCTGCGATATCGGAAGCTGCCTTATTTGCCTCCTGTATCTGGATATATACTTCTTTACGGTATACAGGAACCTCCTTCGGTGCGCTGATTCCAATTTTTACCTGTTCTCCCTTTATCTCAAGTATGGTAATTTCTATGTCATTATTGATCATTAAGGCTTCGCCTTTTTTTCTGGATAATGCCAGCATACCTTTCACCTGCCTTCTTTTCTTGTCTTATGATGCTCTATGCATTAGTTGCCATTAATGTATCGTAAATGGCATATTTGATACTGTATTCCTCATCATCACAGATAAGCTGCACTGCCTTTCTGTTATCCATGCTGATTATGATCGGTGCACGCAGATTTACTGTAGTCTTGGTAATGTCTTTGGGAACTGTGACCGTAACAAGCATCAGTATATTATCTGTCTCCAGATTATCTCCCAGTGGTGTCAAAAGTTCTCTGTCGAACTGCGGTGTATAACCAGGCATCGCCAGTTCCGGATTCATTACAGGCATTGCAAACGCCGGTTCCTGTAATGACTGAAGCCATTTAATCCCGGAATCATTGCCTTTCTCCGCATTGTAGATCAGTGTGAAATCCTTTAATTGGGGAAATCCCAGAATTCCACTGTCAAAACGGATGATTTTCTCGTCCTCGATTGCTATTTTGCCAAAAATTCTTGTGTTGATTTCTACCATAATTCTTCCTCTCCATTCAAGCCATTAATTCAAGCATCGGATTTTCATTCAGAATTTTTATTGGTATTCCGAATAGTTACCATAATCTAATATTATTGTAGCACATTTATGTTATCTACGCCATAGTTTTCTATCAATTATGTGTTGATTTTTAAATAAAATTTAATAATGATGTTTTCATAACATAGCTGATTGAAGAAAGGGCTGCCTCATAAGTTAATTCTACACTTTTCAGCTGAATTGCCAGTTCTGTTACATCTGCATCTTCATTATCAGATACCAGTTCTTCAAAGTTAGTCTGCTGTGCACTTAATCTGTTCTGAACCAGTTTCAGTCTGGACTCTCGGCTTCCGACATCAGTTCTGGTCAAAGCCGCCTGATTCGTATATCCCTTAAAGATTGTCTGCAGACCTTCGCACCTCTTCTGTAATGTATCTTTCGCAAGTGACCTGCCTTTATCAAGGGCATCCAACTGTTTATTGAGTGTATCCAGTTCTGTTCCTTCATATTTACCGGATTTAATAAGCGATTCCACAGTACTGTATGCCTTTTCCAGAGAATCATATTCTTCCAGAAGGTCATACACCTCCCCTACATCGCGTCCCATGTTATGAGTATAGATTTCATCTGCCGTGGTATTTACACGGATAGACTGGTTACTTCCTATATCATATTCTATGATCTGTTTTGCTACATTTCCCTTAGGTTTGGTCAGTTTCTCCTCATTATAAACAAGCGGATCATCTTCCTTTCTCGTATCAGTGTAGCGTTCCGTATAGAAATAATGAACCGGGTCCAGATCATCTGTCTTCCATTCACTCTTATCATAAGTGATACGGATCTCATCATTGATAGACAGCGCTGCCAGTTTGTTCTGGATATTTTTACCAATCAAAAGTTCTCCTGTCTCAGCTACGTAGGTAATGTTATTGGCATTGTCCGTTCCATTGACAGAAGCATAAGCATCATCAGAAGCACTTTCATAAAATCCAGTAATTTCCAATGAAGTTTCCGTCCGGTCGGCGAAGGTATAATTAAATTTACCTGCGGCATCTTTAGCAGATTCCTGAACATCTAAAGTAGTAGTCTGCTTTAAACCGTTTAGTTCCTGAATTTTTATCTGTGGTGGATTTGTACTCTTATCATATGATACTTTTATATTATTATCTCCAAGCGTTGTGACATCATCTAATTGTTGTTTAGAAATAATTTCTTTTCCATCCGCATCCTTTACAGTAACCGTAAATTTTCCATCAGCATCGCTACTCTTATTCACAAACACCGAATAACTTGTTGTGTTAATCGTTACCCCGCCTTGGTTTGTCTTCGTATCTACATCATTGAAATAACTTAACTTAATATTATCTGCATTCTTTGTTTTATCAAAATCCAGATTGTCATATGCAAGTCTGATTCTTGCCACATCATAGCTCTTTACCTGATATTCTGTATAAGCACTGTAAGAAGCTGTGGAGAAATTGCCGGCATTAATATTTGCCATATCACCTACTACAGTGTGAGTAATGGTATCAATATAGGAATTATCTCTCTGCTCTGTGATAGAATAACGTTCTGTTTTATCTTTCAGGAAAGTCAGAGAAGTGTCCGTACGATATCCTGTAAAGATGCTTCTTCCTGCACTGGTCGCATTGCCGGTGGAATAAATTTCTGACTGGTAGTTAGAAAGATTCTGCAGAATGGCTGCTCTGTCTTCTGCTGTCAGAGAGCCCTGTGCACACTGCGTAATGTAGCCACTCATATCCTCCAGAATCGCATTGGTCGTTTTGACAGCAGATTCTGTCAGTTCCAGCCAGCTCTGTGCATCATTGGAGTTTTTTTCATAATACTGGTCGATCTTATTGAGGGTCGAATTCAGCTTCAGGGAACGGATTGCAATGACCGGATCATCAGAAGGTCTGGTAATTTTCTTCATGGTGGATAGCTGATTGGTCAGCTTCTCCTGCAGTGTTTTATTTGTATTCAGATTATTCAAAGATGTATTCTGCATCATTTTTGTGGTAATTCTCATTGCCATAATTATCTTCCGCCTTTCTTCACACTATACCCCAGTCTCCTGAATCAGTTTGTCATACACTTCACATAATACAGATATCATCTTACTGGATAAATTATATGCATTCTGATAATTGATCATATTGGCTGCCTCTTCATCTGCATCTACGCCACTGATAGAAATACGATTATTCGCGATCGTCTGCTCAATATTACTGTAAATAGACTGAAAGTTATTAGCACTCTCAGCATTAAGTGCAGCATCTCCCATCAGACAGATCAGGAAATCTTCTGCCTTACAGCCTCTAAAAGTCATTTTTTCTTTGTTAGTAGAGAGATCTTTCAGGCTCGCAATAATATCATATTTACTAATACCACCTGTTTCTACTGTATGGGTTGCCATACTGTCCGGGTCATCCTCAACTGACTTTTCCACGTTAAAGTTACCAGCAGTCAGTTTGAAATAACCATCATCGGTTGACTTGTACTTCTTGGCATCGCTTTTCATTTCCATCTTGTACTGTTCACCGTTTACAGAATTTGTACCGGTATAGAAAATGTCTCCTTTATGATTATCTCCTCTATAGTCAGTGGCTTTATCGTCCCCGTATATATCATTGAACTTCTCTGCGTAGTTTCTGACCCACTCATTCATCTGTTCCAGATAATATGGGATACCCTGATAGTTGACCTGTTCTCCTATTTTGGCTTTTTCAAAAACAAGGCTGGTCGAAAGAGGTTCAGAATCACTCAAAGCATTCTTCTCTTCATCCATTGTAAAAGTATAGGTTGCAGACTTACCATCATCAGACAATTGGTAAGACCATTCTTTGTAATAATAGGTCTGTCCGTTAAGAGTGATCCTGCCGTTTGACAAAGGCAGGGTAGATTTGGACATATCCATCAGATAGCCATCTGTTACCTTGACTTCGACTGTCTGGTTGCCAGGATCGACTTGGGATACTCTGCCGTTAAAAGCTTCTCCATTGTTACCATCTCTCATTTCGAACAGTCCTTTTAATTCTCCCTGTGTGGACTTGGCATGTACACCGAGATCATCTCCTGTATCTGTCCATCTGACATCATAGAGTCCTTCTGCATCATTGGCATTGCTCTGCTGATAGGTATCTCTTGGCACACAGATCAGTTCCCTGTAATCATACCCATCTACCAGAGTCTGTCCACCTGCTATCTTGACAGAGAAATTTGTAACGCCCGATGCCTCTCCTGTTCTGGCATCCACGATATCTCTTTCGTCTACGGTCACATCTACGATTGCTGACAGTTCATCTACCAGCAGGTCACGTTTATCACGTAATTCATTGGCTCTGCTGACTCCGTCCATTTCGATCGTATTGATTTCCTTATTTAAAGTGGAAATCTCCTGTGCGATACCATTGATTTCATCTATTTTGATTTTAATCTCGTCATTTACATCAGTCTGCATGGACTGGAAGTTATTATACAGCAGGTTAAAATACTCACATAAGTTACCTGCTTTTCCAATAAAATCCAACGCATAACTGCTGTCACCCGTATTGGTACTAAGGGATTCCATTGCTGCCTCATATTCATCAAAGATGCTGGTAAAGCCCTTTACTGCATTAGTACCCTTTGTATCATTCAGATAAGTTTCAATAATTGCAGCATAATACTGCTTCTTATCATATTCTCCCAGTTTGGAATTGTTGTTCCAGTATTTGATATCATAAAATACATCTCTGACACGCTCTGCACTGAGTGTATCTACACCGGTTCCCACACAGCCATAAGAAGTATATGTTCTGATCGCGCTGGATGCCACCTGATTGGCCTGTTGACGGCTGTATCCGGCAGTTTCGATATTTGAGATATTATTTGCTGTTGTATTTAAACCGGAATTAGATGCCACTAATCCCCGGTATGATGTATTTAATCCTAAAAATGTGGACGGCATCGTTTATTCCCCTTTCTATTGTGCCATACTGATCACGGAATCCAGCAATGTATTGATCACATTGATATAACGGCTTGCTGCATTATATGCATTCTGATACATGATCATATGCTCCAGTTCTTCATCGGAAGATACACCGATTACCGACTGTCTGTTAGACTCGGCCTGTTCTACCGCAAGCTGCTGATACTCATATACATCCTTGAATACATTGCCCATTGTGGACATCTGATTCACAATTTCCGTATAGCAGTTCTCGAAAGAGCTTGCCTTTGTGGCATTGGGATTAATGTATATCTCTGCATCTTCAAAAGCCTTCAATAACTGCTTGCCCAGACTGTAGTCTGTCGAACCATCCTCCTTGACAAAGCCAAGCTTGGAAGGAGTCTGCACCAGTTCCTGATTGATCTTCAGATTCGCACAGTTGTATAAGTTCTTTCTGGAATCCGGATCTGATGCATCATATTCTTCTACATATTTCCAGTAAGTTCCGGTTCCATTGCCATTTTCATCATATATTTCATATAATTTGGCCCCACTATCTTTTGCTGCCTGTATCTCATTCTTATCCGTAATTTTCTCATATGGTGTATAGGAACCCTTGAGGAATAACTGCATTGGTGTACCGTCATCATTACACAGATAACCGCTCTTGGGATCACAGTTATCAGCCAGTACTTCATTGACCTTGGTTACCACTGCATGTACGAGATTGTCAAACTCCGCTTCAATATTCATCATCAGAGAGTTGGCAATGTTATCATTATAATATTTCTGTTCATAGCCTTCCGGATCCTTATTATATTCATCTATGGAATTAAGCTTGAGGGCATCCAGTTTCTTCTGCGTCGCATTGTTAGACAGATCCATGAAATTAGCTACATGGTCGCCTCTTGCCAGCAGCAGAGCACGCAGACCGCCTACGTCTGTTCCTGCATCCGTAGAAATCGTTTCTGACAGTTTAAATACATGTGCTACCGAAATATCCAGAACTTCCCGTCCATTCCCGTCCGTTGTTTTAATGGCGTTCTGTTCCCAGTATGGCGTATAGAATCCTGTCTCATCATCCTGCTGCAGTCCCATCTTATATGCACCTGCATCTGTCACAAAATCCGTACCATTGAATCTTACTGTGACACGACTGTTAGCATCTTCGCTATAAGTAATGTTTCCGTATCCCGCCAGTGTGTCGATTAACAGATCTCTCTCATCTCTTAAATCATTGGCTTTTTCTATGCCACCTGTCTCGATCATGGATATTTTCTTATTCAATTCATCAATTCTCGTTCCGATCGCATTGATCTCATCTACAGCATCTCTTATCTGCAGATTAAGATTATCCTGATACTCGATAAAAGACTGATATACCGAGGTTGCATTCTGTACGAAACTTGCTGCCTTGGATACGAGCATGGACATATAGGTACTGTCACTGGGTGTCTTGGATAATTCCTCCATTGCTGTCCAGAGTCCATCCAGAGAGTCCTTAAAAGCAGCACCATCCAGTTCTCCTAAAATATCTTCAATTTCAAGTGTTGTGGAATATGAAGTCTCATAGAATGAGTATCTTCCTGACTCCTCTCGGTATTTCATATCAAAGAAATAATCTCTGATATGGCGCACCTCAGAGTATCTGACACCATCGCCGGTCTGTGAATTAGATATGGCTTTGGTTGTAGAAATTGTATTGTAATATGTGTCGGTCATTGCGACCTGTTGTCTTACATAACCGGTAGTATTCTGATTAGATAAGTTATGTGCTACTGTATTTAATGCGTTCTGCGATGTCTGTAAACCGCTTTTTCCAACGTATAATCCGCCAAATAATGACATTGGGTCTCACCTCATGCGTTATTGTTTCGCGTCGAAACCGCCTTGAAGGACACCCAAAGAACTGCCTGTACAGTATGCGTGTTTTGAATAATTGGCTGTTTGCGGCGCAGATTTCAGACCCTGCAGCATTTTTAAATTAAAGTCCACCATTTCCATGGCATCTCCCAGAAGCATCTGATTCTTCTCATTCAGCTCCTTTAGCCTGTCTATAGTCGATCTTAATTTTCCATGCACCTCTGTAAGCTGTTGTTGCTGTTCAGGGCGCTTTGCAAGCATCTGAATCAGGTTAATAAGTTTCAATGTTTCAACATCCCTGTTCACTACGTTGGCAATATCAGCCAGAGCTTCCGTTCTCTGCTTTTCCAAATTCTGGATCCTGCCTACTATTTCCTGTTCCTGTTCTGTTATACTCCCCAAAGTATCTATGTCTCCCTGTATGATCACGGGAGTCTTACGGTCAGAAAGAACCACAAGTTTCTCATACTCTGTGTTCTCTCTGTCCAGTATTTCTATCAAATTCTCTAATAAACTAGCCACCCGATTACCCCTTATGTAGTCATGATGTGAGCCTTACGGCCTGCATCCTTAAAAAAGTCCACTATACTTCTCTAATAATTTACCTGCGAAATCATCTGTATCTACTTCATAGGTTCCATTATCGATCTGCTCTTTGAGCGGTGCAATGACCTCTTCCCTTACATCCGGTGTATTGGCAAGTGCCTGTCTGGCTACCTGTGCATCCTTCGCGGTAGCAGAAAGCAAAAGCTGATCCTTGAAGCTTACATTGGAGGCTTTCTTTTCCTCTGTCTTCTTGATACTGGTACTTCCATATATCTGTTGAATCTGATTATATGCATCTATACGCATCTTAGACTCCTCCTTTCTAATAATGGCTGATACATCTTACTTCTTACTATGTTTATCGGATAAATTGGGTGATACTTAACACTTTCGTTCGAAAAATTTATACTTTTGGGATAACTAATTCAAAATCTGTTCTAATAAATACACTCTGTTAAAAGGAAAGGAAAAATAGTAGCCGTCAGCAAAGTCAGCGGTATACTCCATGATTTCCCGGGCAATGGCAACACCGACTGCTTCCCCTGCTTCTTTGCTGCCATTTTCAGGATATCTCTCTATAATTTCATCTGTAACTGCAATCCCTGCAATTTCATTTTTCATGAAAAGGGCATTGCGTCTGCTGATCAGCGGCATGATACCACATAAAATACGTGCACCGGTCTGTTCCTTAATATCATGCACCCGGTCTGCATCTTCTTTTGAGAAAATCGGCTGTGTCAGGAAAAACTCTGCGCCTGCTTCCATCTTCTTTCTGACACGTCCAATCTCCACATCAAGATTCTTTCTGCCCTGATTGATCGCACCGCCATAGCTTAACGGTCTGGACTTAAAGTTCTCCGTATTCATCTCTTTGGCGATCTGCATAAGTCCTACTGAATCGAAGTTAAAGACCGCCTTGATCGTCTGCCGCACCAGGGAAGGAACCGGATCACCTGTGATAATGAGCATGTTCGTAATATCATTAATATAAGCACCAAGGAATAAGGAACGCATAGCAATGGCATTCTTATCGCGACAGCAGATATGCGGCATGACCTCCATTCCTGTCTCACGCCTTACTTTCTCTGCCATAAGTACCGAATCAATACGTGTTCTTCCGGACGGTGAATCAGGAAAAGTCAATACATCTACGTTCGCCTTCTGTAACATTCTGGCTGCTTCTAACAGCTTCTCATCATCAGCACCCACAGGTGGGGCAAGTTCCACTGCGATCAGTTTCCTGTTCTTGAGGTTGCCCTCTTCATCATACAGGAAGCCTTTTTTCTTCACAGATGTCTCTTCAACAGTCTGCTGCTCTATGTTGCAATGTGGTCTGCATGGTGCTGTATTCAGTTCCAGGGCTAACTGCCTGATAAATGCCGGCGTTGTTCCGCAGCATCCACCTGCGATATCCAGCTCACATTTCTGTGCCATTTCAGCTACTTTCATGGCAAAATACTCTGTACTGTCTGAATAATGAATACGACTGCTGATTCTCTTAGGATAACCCGCATTAGGCAGAGCGATCCTGAATTTGTTACCACTGGCTGCAACTCCGGCTCCGTGAAGCAACTGTTCCATATGTGCCGGTCCAATTCCACAGTTAAGTCCTATTGCATCGATTTCCTCACATGCAGCAGCTTCCTTCAAAAGGCTCTTTACACTTAGCCCTGCACTGCTGTAGCCAAACTGATTTACAGCGAATTGCACCATGATAAAGATTTCCGGTGTTTCTTCCCTGATTCGGCGTATCGCCGGCAAAATATGCTGTAATTCATAAAAAGTCTCAAAAGTAAGAACCTCTACTCCCTCGCCGATCATGGTTCTGGCGATCTGATAATACTGTTCTTCCAGTTCTTCTCTGCTGATAATATCATCAGAAGGAATCGGTCCAATATCACCTGCAACAAAAATACTCTCTCTTCCGTCTACAGCTTCATACGCCAGACGCACTGCCTGTGTGATATTGGCTTTTACCGCTTCCAGATCTGTATGGAGCAATACTGTATTGGATGCAAAGGTATTGGTACGGATCAGCCTCGCCCCTGCTTCTATATACTCCTTATGAATCTGTCTGACTCTCTGCGGATGCCCGGTATTTGCCAGCTCCGGCATATCCTGCGTTCTGAACAGATCCGCGTAATAGGTTCCAAAAGCGCCATCCGTCATCAGCTTATGTTCTTTTAAATAATCTCGTATTGTCATGTCTACTCCTTGGGTGCTATGTTAACAAAAAATATACGGGGTTAGTATAACATAACCCCGTAAACTTTACCAACCTTTTTAAACCTGACACACCATAGATGTAAGTCCATCCATTGCGATATGCTGCTGTGGAGCAAATTCTTCTGAACCAAGATAATGATAGATCGCATCCTGCAAGGCTCTGGCCTCCGGATACTGCAAAAGGTTGTGCAGTCCAAAAGTCGATAACAGCACCTTGCCCTTACCGCACTGCCATTCAATAAGCTGTGCCATAGGACGAAGATAGGCATAACTGTCCAACTCCGTCACGATTGCCTGATATGGTCCTGGAAGAATGACTGCTCTCTGTGTTGCCATACTCCACCATTGCCAGTTGGTATGCTTCTGCGTAGGAAAAGACCGGAAAATGGGATGCTTCACATCTATATACTGCCCCATTCCTCCCTCCTGTGCAGCAAAGGTACCTACTGACCAGAAATCCGTTGTAAACTGGGTTCTGATAGAATGTGGCAATGCTTCCCTGGTTGCATCCGGACTAAGATATACGATGCCGCCCTGTTCCAGTACTGTTCCTGCCGTTTCATCCATATATCTCGTTTCATATACATTCTCAGGACACCTGGGAGTTACTACAGGATATACCCATATCGGATATTGATTATATAACATCTGTTTTTTATTTTGATCGACCATTCTGACTTCCAGTTTCAGTTCACATGCCTTGGTCCATTGGGTCAGAGGAATCTGAATTTCTCCCGCACAGGTAAGGCTGCCTTTTGCGTAACTATTGTTATTAAATTTATTTTTTATCTGTATCCCATCTCCTGTAAGCTGATATTCCAGTACGCCTTCCAGATCCTGCCTGCCATAGTTGGCTACCTGAACCTTTGCCCTAAGGACTTCCCCTGTTTCATATGTATACTTCTCCAGTTCTACCAAAGGCAGTGTTTCCCTAAAGAAACTGTGAAACCGCTGGGGTCTTGCAAAATCATATGGCTTCGCTTCCAGATGGGAATTCATCATACCGACCAGCGCAGTACCCTGTCCCGGAAAGTCCTGAAGCCCTAATAGAGAAATCCCAGACATAGAAGGTGTCCTTAGGACTGCCTCTACTTCTTCCCGATATCCGATCAGGGAAAGTTCCCCTGTTGCTTCCACATATTCCTTCCATATGTGAGACAATCCTGCATCCTCCACACGCTTCTGAATCAGTCTGAAATTAGCCGGATCTGAAATCCCCTTAAACTCCGACAGTTCTGCAAAATCAGGAAGAATCTCGTACTGTCCAACTTCAAAACTGAATACAGGTTTATCATAATCCCTGCGAATAGAAGCAAACACCTGCTCATAGTCAGTTTTTGCATCCGGGTAATGGTTATTAATGTATCCCAATAAATGTCCTTTCTCTCCGGGCACTTCACTTTCTGCCGCAAAACAGCCTCTCAGTTCTTTCTCGTAGTACTTCTGAGAAGTATAGAAATCGCTGACCGGATCACAGCCTCTTGCCCCATAATAACCATTCGATGCAATGGCATATCTTCTCGTAGAATCCATAGCCTGTGCCAGTTTCACCAGTTCTTCCATTCTGCTTTGCCCCAGTTCCTGATTATGTAATTCATTCCCCAGAGTCAGCGCAACGAAAGAGGGATGATTGGCATAAGTTTCAATGATCGCCTTCAGTTCTTTCTTATAATACTGGTAACTTTCTTCTGATTCCAGCGCATCCTTAGGATTCCAGTGTGACAGTTCCGGCTGCATCAATATTCCCAGTCTGTCTGCTGCTGTAAATGCCGCATCAGGTGGACAATGGGAATGGAAACGCATATAGTTGATTCCATATTCCTGATAACGTGAGAGAATATTCACCCATGACTCCACATCCATAGGCGGATGTCCTTCCTCCGGGAACTCTGCACAGTTGGCTTCGCTTCTTATAAAAATACATCTGTTATTTAATGTAAACCTGCCTTTTTCATTGTATCCAAAGGTTCTGATTCCAAATGTTACCTCTTTAGAATCTGTTATTGCAGTCTGTGTATATAAGGTTACTTTTAATGTATACAGGTTACCTTCATACTCGTCCCATTTTCTTACGTTTGCATGTAATTTAATATTTTTAAATAACATATGTATTTTATTGTCATGATTGTACGATGTTTGAACAGTGTCAGAACTTAAGCTCTCCTTCATCCCTATCCTGAATTCCATCTGCTCCATTACTTCACTTTGTATCACCATTTTATCAGGTTGACCAGACTGCCCTGATAATGATACTGTCACATTGATATCTATTAAATCCCCATGTGGATACACATGCATCGATTCTATATAGTTCTCCGCTTCTTCCCTCAGCCTGATATATCCCAGAATACCATTCCAGTTCGTCTGTGTTTCATCGGTTGCAGCAGAAGAATACACAATGTCATCATGGGGCAGTCCCGGATAGAAGTTATCAGATACGAGTGTTATTTTATTATTACCTTTTAACAGTCCTGTAATTTCAAAGACATAAGGGGTACTCAGAGTTCCACTGTCAGGCACAGGGCTGACTTCCTGTTCATCGACCCATAATCTTAAAACTCTGGCTCTCTCTGCTTCCAGAAAGACTCTGGTTCCTGGTGTTGGGACATAATCGATCTGCCTTGAGAGAACCGCTGCACCTTCATAAGTATGTTTTCTGGTAAATCTGGTTGCGATCGGGACAGTTTCATCAATTGTTTCTGTAGCATTCCCAAGATTGATCTCCGGATGCCACTGGTTTGCACCTTTATCCGGATAGCCAATATCATTAGTATCCAGAGTCCCCGGTAAAAGCATCTGATAGATACTGCCATCTGACAGCCTTACCTGCCACTGTCCTTCCAGTGAATATATCTTTTCTCTGTTCTTCTCCATCTGCATTGCCATCCCTTCTAAATCTTCTCCAGATTCTCTTCATAGATGTGGCTCATCATATGACTCGGTTCAATAACAAGTGCTTTTTTAAGAAATTCCTGCGCCTTGTCAACATTTTCAAGTCCGATATTCGCCAATGCCATCAGATAATAACAATGTGCCTCATTCTTCTTCGTATAGTCCTCGTCAAAAATCAGGAAATCAGGCAGTGATACTGCAAAATAGTCTAATTTCACCTGATCTCTTACGTGCTGTTCTCCATAGTCCAGCAGGCGGTAGAATCTGGCATTTGCGCCTGCCATATCTCCCAGTTTCTTCTTCGCCAGTCCCTGATACAGGATCATATCTGCAGGCTGGTCATTATAATACATGGCTCCTGCAGGCTCATCCGTTCCGCATGCAGCCTTCTGCCAGCACTCGATTGCTTCTGCTTCCTTTCCCTGCATCTGCAAGGCTTCTCCCAGATAATAATAGAGGTGGTTGTCCTTTGTCCCCTCCAGCTTACCTTCGCCCAGATTATCAGGATAAACCAATGCCCTGCAAAGCAGTTCTTCTGCCTGTTTTGCCTCCTGTTCTGCCAAAGCCTTTCTTGCCAGTGCAAGAAGTGCCAGCGTATATTGTGTCGTGATCTTACCTTCGCCGCCTTCCCATGGATGGAAGTGATGTTCCATGATCATTTTAAAGGCTTCTTCATATCGTCCTGTCATATTATAGAGAGTGATGTATTCGATATACAGATCATCCCTGGATGCTATGATCTCTCTATGTTCTTCAAAGTGTACCAGTCTTTCTTCATAACCGGCTCCAAGTTTCTTATATAACTGATCCAGTTCCAGAAATACTCTGGCATCTGACGGATTCAGACGATATGCACATTCCAGTTCCTCTTTTGCTCTTTGAGTATCCTGTAATTTATTGTAATAAGCCAAAGCCAGATTACGGTGTACTGTAGGATAATCCGGGTATTGTTCCCTCGCCATCTCCCAAAGGGAAACCGCCTCTTCCCAGCACAGTCTGTCATAATAGAGATTTCCAAGGGCGTAGGCTGCCATTCCGGCATGAAACTCTTCTACTGCATATTTAAGTGCCACAATATCTTCCAGTTTATTTGGGAAGTTATAATCCGGACTTAGCCCTTCAGCAGCCGTCGCCATAACCATGGCTGCCTCTTCTCCTCCCATTTTATGTAAAATATAAGTCTGATAAAAAGCGATCAGCTGGTTTTTGCAGGAAACAGCTTTCAAAACCGTATTTGCTTCTTTATAAGCGCCAAATAATGCATAATCTCTTGCAATCATCAGATAATTTTCTGCATATCCACGAAGCAGATTATGTAAAGTATTTTGCTCTTTTTCGTCCTGTGTAAGCAGTATTTTTTCAACCCTTGATACATAATCAAACGCATCCAGCTCCAGATTGGATGCAATCTGTGCCTTAGCTTCCTCTTGTCTGTCCAGCTTTCTGAGAATATACGCTTTCAATGCTCTTGCATTCACATTGTGTCCGTTCTTCATCAGACTTCTTTCTATCATATCCAATGCATGATCGAAACGGGCTTGTCTGGCATCCAATACAGCGAGATAGTAATATGCCATCTCCTGCTGTTCATTACTCCATGTCGCCTTGAAGAAGCTGTCATAGGCAGCCTCCTCTTCTTCCAGATAGAGTTGTGCCAGTCCCAGATTGTAATAGGCTTCACTGTTATAGGGATTTGGATTTCTTCTGGTCATTCTCTCGATTGCCTTTTCAAAGTATGGTTTTGCCTGGGCAAATCTACCCCTGCGCAATAATAACATACCATATGCATTATTGGTGCGGATATCACCCGGATCACGTTTGAGAGCCTCCAGATAATAAGGATCCGGCAGATAGGTAGCGTGACGATACTGCTCAATATGCTGACCAGCCAGATACAATTCCTCTACTGTCTGTATGCTCTGTGGTTCCCCTATTGCCTCTGCCGGCTTTGGCAGTTCCGGAATTTCCTGTTTTTCCGGTGTATATGATACCAGCTCCCTTCCATCTTCTGTAACACGGATCGTCAGTTTCGTTTCTTCTTTGATATTTTCAATAACGCATGTTTTCTTATAAATATCAGTGGGCGAAATTACTTTCTTTTCTTTCATAAGGACTTTGCCATCATAAGTAAGCTCGATATCTGCCAGATGCGTTCCCGTAGCATATACAATGATCTCTACTCCTTCCTGTGTACAGGTCATATTTACGGCAGCATCAATCGTTGCATTCTTCACTACACCTGCTGCCTTGTACGGCATGAAATACTGTTTAAATGTCTTTTCCTCATAAGGCTTAAGCCATGTGAAATCCGGCTGATTATCAGTATAAACTCCTGTCATCAGTTCCACATAAGGTCCGTCCTCATCTGTCAGGTTACGATCCCACGCTTTACCGAAATCACCACATCCCCAGGTCCACTGCTTCTTACCCGGTGAAATATGATGGTCTGCCACATGCAGTAAACCTGCCTCCTTACTGTAATCATATCCACCTACAAAATCATATCTGGACTTTTCTGCCATATAGCTGGTCGGCACCGGAATATTCTTATACCTGGAGATATCTACGCCTTCACTGTAATCCTTCTTATAATAAACACCTGTTGCAATAGGAAATCTGGACACATCACGTTTCCCATGATCCATAACTGCATGTACATCAGGCGGGAATACTGATTGTGTAAACTCATTGGCTGCTACCGCCGGATTCGCCCACCACAGAAAAGTCTGCGGAAGCGGTGTTCTGTTATAGAGTTGACCCATAATTTCAATATACGCCCTGTGTGGGTACAGAGTAATCTTCGTAATGCCTTTTGTTCCATACATCTGATCTACATCATGCAAAAGCACAGACTTACTGCCATCCTCATTCTCCTGCAAAAGATAATCTACCGGCAGAAAAGTTGTCGGTCTGTGATGCTGGGGCCAGTTAAATTCAATCCCACCAGAAATCCACGGTCCTGTCAATCCCACCAATGCAGGCTTGATCACATGATTATAATAAACGAAATCATAGTCATTCGTCTTATCATAAGCGCGCTGTATCCTGCCCCCAAGCTCCGGGAGGATCATAACCTTTATATACTCGTTTTCCAGATAAACTGCCTTGTATACCTTATTCTTCTTCACGTCACTGATCGTATCGACGGTAGGATAAGGATAAACCTTACCACAGCTTCCCTGATATACTCTCTTCTCCAGAAAAATAGGATTCTTCTGTGGTTCTCCTATCTCATAAGTCGGAATCTTCACCTTTTCTTCCCATACTTTTACTTCTCCCATATTAGTCACCATACCTTCCCGTAACCTGCATACATTCAAATACTTTATCTCATACCTTGTGCAGACACATTTTACATTTCTGTTTTTGATACTTCCAGTATACCCCCATAGTTATGACAGTACATTATCCTGAATTGCGATTTTATTGAGAAAAATTGCTGTTGTATAGAATCATTACTGTCTGAATTTAAAATATATTTATATGCACATATACGTGTTTTTATTTTAATATGTTATACTGGACATAGATAAATATTGCGAAAGGAAATCCCATATGAAATCATTAGAGTCCCATATTGCTCCTCATTCAGAATATTTTCAGTATACACCAAGTCTCACAGCCTGGAATACCTTTTTCTATCCTGTCTGCACAGGACACTTTGTCTACGAACCAGACTATACCCTGCACCGTAGTTCCTTTGACAGTTTCCTCCTCATGTATATTTCACAGGGGCAGCTCACTGTAGACACTTCTAATGCCTCATTCCAGACAAAAGCCGGTCAGTTCGTGCTTCTTGACTGCTATGAACCTCATGGCTATACGACAACGACCGGCTGGGAAAGTCTCTGGCTTCACTTTGACGGAAAACAGGCCAGGAACTATTATGACCTGATCCGGATGCATCTTGGCACTGTTTTTACCCTTGGGGATTCTGCGTCCGTTCTCCACAGTATGGAAAACATTTACCATACCTTTTCCACAAGTGAAGTGATCCGTGAAGCATTACTCTCTAAACAGATCACCGATATTCTCACCAGACTACTGCTCTCCACCCCTGCGGACAAGGACAAAACCAGTGATTCCATGGCAGATATCACCTCCTATATCAACGAACACTTTGCTGAGGATATAACAATAAAGGACCTGGCAGAACGTGCTCTGCTAAGTCCTTATCATTTCATTCGATTATTTAAAAAGCTGGTCGGTTTTACCCCACATGAATATCTGGTAAATACCCGGATCAATACTGCCAGATATCTACTCAAAAATACCGGAATGTCTACCAAGGATATCTGCTTCCAGTGCGGCTTTTCCAGTGAGAGTGTCTTCTGCAATGCCTTTAAGAAAAACACAGGGCAGACTCCCTCTGCCTACCGCAGTGATTATTCTATCCCCAATATCTCTCTGGCTACGAATACACCACTTGCCGATGCATGGGAAAGGGAATGAGTCACTCCACTGCCATCTCCGATCACATAGAGTCCCTTATAACGGCTCTCCAGGTGCTCATCCAATGCAACCTCCATGTTATAGAACTTAACTTCTACACCATATAATAAGGTATCATCATTGGCAGTACCTGGGGCGATCTTATCCAGTGCATAGATCATTTCAATAATGCCGTCCAGGATTCGCTTTGGCAGTACCAGACTCAGGTCACCGGGAGTTGCTGTCAAGGTTGGTGTTACAATACCTTCTGCGATTCTGGTCGCATTGCTTCGTCTGCCTCGCACCAGATCTCCGAAACGTTGCACGATGACACCGCCACCTAACATGTTGGACAATCTGGCAATACTCTCACCATATCCGTTACTGTCTTTGAACGGCTCTGAGAAACGTTTGGCAACCAGAAGTGCGAAATTCGTATTCTCCGTCTGCTTGTCAGCCCCTTCGTAACTGTGTCCGTTTACTGTTACGATACCATTGGTGTTCTCTGAAACTACGATACCATGTGGATTCATGCAGAAGGTTCTTACTCTGTCCTCAAATTTCTCTGTTCTGTATACAATCTTGCTTTCATATAATTCATCTGTTAAATGTGAGAAAATAACTGCCGGAAGTTCTACACGCACACCAATATCTACACGATTGGATTTCGTTGCAATATCCAGCTCCTGACAGACATGCTCCATCCATTTGCTTCCGCTTCGCCCTACAGAAATGACACACTTGTCACTTTCATATTCCTCATGCTCTGTAATCACACGATAACCGCCATCCTCTACCTTCACATCTACAACCGGCGTGTCAAAATGGAATTCAACCTTATCCTTGAGATCATCATACATATTCTGAAGAACCACATAGTTGATATCTGTTCCCAGATGACGAACAGATGCATCCAACAGGTTCAGACCATTCTGCAGACAAAGCTTCTTGAATTTCGTTCCTGCGGTTGAATACAGCTTCGTTCCTTCTCCACCAAATGCCATGTTGATATCATCTACATAATGCATGAGCTGTATTGCCTTCTCTTTACCTATGTACTCATATAATGTACCACCGAAATCATTGGTGATATTGTACTTTCCATCTGAAAAAGCTCCGGCTCCACCAAAACCGCTCATAATGGAACAGCTTTTACAGTGGATACAGCTTGTGATCTTCTTGCCATCAATCGGACAGTGCCTCTTCTCCAGAGCATGCCCCGCTTCGAAAATAGCAATCTTAAGATTCCCGTTATGTTTTGTCAGTTCATATGCGGAGAAAATACCCCCTGGTCCCGCTCCAATGATAATTACATCATACTTCATATTTTTTACCATACCTTTCTTTCGTCAGTGGTAAACAGTGCGCTTACCACTCTGTATTTACACCACTCGCACATTACCCTCGCCAAGCATCCCCCTCAGACGCTCCAGCACCTCTCCATCCGCATGTATATTGCGGTTGGAAGGTAATGTTTTCATTTGCTTGGTATCTTCCAGATAAATAACAATGCTGTCATTTCCGTCAGACTGTGCGATATTTTCAAACAACTTCTGTTCCTGTGATACATAGCTGTCCATATTGGGGAATTTAAGCCAGACCTTCCTTGGAATCTCATCAAAAGCCGTGATCTTCTCACTGATGAGCTTACCGTCTCGTTCTTCCTCTACAGATACACGTCCCTGGATAAATACCTTGTTCTCCTCTGTAAGTTTATAAGAATTCTTCTCATAGTCCTTGGGAAATACGATAACTTCCACACTTCCTACCATATCTTCCACCGTCAGAAAAGCCATGATCTGGTCATTCTTGGTATATTTGATCTTCTTATCCATGATCATTCCGCCAATGGTCACACGGCTGCCGTCCGTCACAACAGTCCTCTGTGTCTCTTCATCCAGATAAAAGTCAGTTGTCTTTGCCGTAATATACTTGCTCCACAGTGCCTCATATTCCTGCATGGGATGTCCACTGACATAGAAGCCAAGTACCTCCTTCTCAAAGCTTAAAAGAAGCTCCTTGTCGTATTCTCCGACATCCGGCATCTTGATCTCAAGTTCTTCCTTTTCCTCTTCTGAAACAATATCAAACAATGACATCTGTCCTGCCATAACGCCTTTTTTGCCATTCTGTACGCTGTCAAGGATCTGCACATAGACACTCATTAACTGTTTTCTCGTACAGCCGAAACTGTCAAAGGCTCCTGATTTGATAAAATGCTCAATGGCTCTCTTATTCACATCCAGAGATGCCGTACGTTCTATGAAATCCTTCAGACTCACGAATATGCCATGTTCATTACGTTCTTTTACGATTGCATCAATAACCGGTCTGCCGATATTCTTGATGGCAGTCAAAGCATGCCTGATAGAATTACCCGATACAGAGAACCCTGCCTCTCCCTCGTTGATATCAGGCGGGAGAATCTGAATATTCATATTTCGGCATACCATGATATACTCTGATACTTTCGTTGGATTATCAATAACAGAGGTCAGAAGAGCCGCCATGAATTCTACCGGATAATAATATTTCAGATAGGCAGTCTGATAAGCGACCACTGCATAGCAGGCAGCATGTGACTTATTAAATGCATACTTGGCAAAGTCCATCATCGTTCCATAGATATGCTCTGCAATTTCAGGTGCGATCCCGTTCGCCTCACAGCCGGGTACTCCTTCCTCTGCATTTCCGTGAACGAAGTTTGCACGCTCTTTCTCCATGACATATGCCTTTTTCTTACTCATGGCACGACGAACCAGGTCACTTCGTCCCATCGTATAACCGCCCAGATCACGCACGATCTGCATAACCTGCTCCTGATATACGATACAGCCATAGGTCGGTGCCAGGATAGGTTCTAGCTGGGGTGTCTCATACGTTACCAGATCAGGATTGTTCTTACCCTTGATATAACTGGGGATGAAGTCCATAGGTCCCGGACGATACAGGGAAATTCCCGCAATAACATCTTCCAGATTCTGTGGTTTTAGCTCTTTCATGAAGTTCTTCATACCCTGACTTTCCAACTGGAACACACCATCTGTCTTGCCCGTTCCCAGAGATGCCAGTACCTTCTTATCATCATAATCGATCTTATCCACATCAATAACGATTCCGTGTGTTTTTTCCACATTTCGCACTGCATTCTTGATAACAGTCAATGTACGGAGTCCCAGAAAGTCCATCTTCAACAATCCCAGTTCTTCGATGGTAGTCATGGTGAACTGTGTCGTGATCGCGCCATCACTTCCTCTGGAAAGTGGCACAAATTCATCCGCAGGCTTCTGACAGATTACAACACCTGCCGCATGCATGGAGGTGTGTCTTGGCAGTCCTTCCAGCTTTTTACACATGTCGATCAGATAATGAACCTGCTCGTTTTCCTCATAGAGCTTCCTGAGTTCCGGATTCAGTTCCAGCGCACGACTCAGAGTAATATTCAGCTCATTGGGCACCATCTTGGAGATACTGTCAGCGAAATTATAGGGCATATCCAATACACGCGCCACATCCCTGATCACACCTTTGGCTGCCAAAGTACCAAAAGTAACGATCTGTACCACCTTATCCTTACCGTATTTACGTTCTACATACTCGATAACCTCCTGTCGTCTCTCATAGCAGAAGTCAATATCAATATCGGGCATGGATACACGCTCCGGATTCAGAAAACGCTCAAACAGCAGATTATAACGGATCGGGTCAATATTTGTAATATGCAGACAGTACGATACGATACTTCCCGCAGCACTTCCTCGCCCCGGTCCTACCGGTATGTCATGGCTTTTTGCCCAGTTGATAAAATCCCATACGATCAGGAAATAATCAACATATCCCATCTTCTGAATGACACCCAGTTCATAATGCAGCTTATCTGCCAGTGTACCGTCATCCTCAGGATAACGTTCTGCCAGTCCGTCAAAACACAGTTTATTCAAATAACTCCATGAATCATAGCCTTCCGGTACATCGAACTTAGGCAGCTTCGTCACGCCAAATTCGATCTCCACATTACAGCGGTCAGCGATCCTGGCTGTATTATCCAGTGCCTCCTGTGCATAAGGAAAGAGCTGGCGCATCTCCAGTTCACTCTTTACATAGTACTGACCGCCCTCATAACGCATTCTGTCCTCATCCGTTACCTTCTTGGCAGTCTGGATACACAAAAGAATATCATGCGCCTGTGCATCCTCCGCATAGGTATAATGGATATCGTTAGTCGCTACCAGAGGGATATCCAGTTCCTTACTCATGCGCACCAATGCCGCATTTACTGTCTTTTGTTCGGGTATTCCATGATCCTGCAGCTCCAGGAAATAGTTGCCCTTTCCAAAGCATGCCTCATATTTGAGTGCAGCCTTCTTCGCTTCCTCATAGAGTCCCTTGGAAATATATCGCTGCACCTCTCCTGCCAGACACGCTGACAGACAGATAATACCCTCATGGTAAGTGTTTAAAACCTCCATATCCACACGGGGCTTATAATAATAACCTTCTGTAAAACCTCGGCTGACGATCTTCATCAGATTGGAATAACCCTGGTTATTCTCTGCTAACAGTACAAGGTGATAGTATCTGTCCTCGCCTCCTGTCAGCTCTTTATCAAATCGGGAGTTAGGTGCTACATAGACCTCACAGCCCAGAATCGGCTTGATTCCCTGTGCTTTTGCTTCTTTATAGAAATCGATCACACCAAACATAACGCCATGGTCTGTAATGGCACCGCTGTCCATTCCCAGCTCTTTGAGGCGTTTCACATATTCTTTTATTTTATTAGAGCCGTCCAAAAGGCTGTATTCTGTATGCACATGCAGATGCGTAAATGCCATGCGAGTGCCCTCCCTGTATAATTTCTTTTTAACGTAATTAGTATACAACGCAAGGTCTGAATTGGCTAGTTAAAATTGCGATACAAAAGGCAACCGGAACTGACCGATTGCCCTTTGTTCATGTATTATAAATATTTCTTTAAAGTATCTACCCTGTCCAGCTTCTCCCATGGAAGATCCAGATCGTTACGTCCAAAATGTCCATAAGCTGCTGTCTGCTTGTAAATAGGTCTTCTCAGATCAAGCATCTTAATGATTCCTGCCGGGCGAAGATCGAAGTTCTTACGAATGATCTCAACGAGCTTCTCACTGGAAAGCTTGCCTGTACCAAAAGTATCTACATTGATGGAAGTAGGCTGTGCTACACCGATCGCATAAGATAACTGAATCTCACACTTGTCAGCCAGACCTGCTGCTACGATGTTCTTTGCTACATAACGTGCTGCATAAGCGCCACTTCTGTCTACCTTCGTACAATCCTTGCCGGAGAAAGCTCCGCCGCCGTGACGGGCATATCCGCCGTAAGTATCTACGATGATCTTACGTCCTGTCAAACCTGCATCACCATGAGGTCCACCGATTACGAAACGTCCTGTAGGGTTGATAAAGAACTTGGTCTCTGCGTCTACCATCTCAGCAGGAAGGATCGGATCAAATACGTATTTCTTAATGTCTTCATGGATCTGTTCCTGAGTCACATCTTCATCATGCTGTGTAGATAATACAACAGCTTCCAGTCTCTTGGGCTTACCATTCTCATCATATTCTACAGATACCTGTGTCTTGCCATCCGGTCTTAAATACTTTAATGTACCGTTCTTACGCACCTTGGTAAGCTGTAATGCCAGCTTATGAGCAAGGGAGATAGGATAAGGCATGTATTCTGCTGTCTCATTTGTAGCATAACCAAACATCATACCCTGATCGCCTGCACCGATTGCTTCGATCTCTGCATCGCTCATCTTATTCTCTTTTGCTTCAAGAGCTTTGTCAACGCCCATTGCGATATCGCCTGACTGCTCATCAATTGCTGTAAATACCGCACAGGTATTGCCATCAAAGCCATACTCTGACTTATCATAGCCGATTTCCTTTACTGTCTCACGAACAATCTTTGGAATATCTACATATGCCTTCGTAGTGATCTCTCCTGTAACCAGTACGAAACCAGTACAAGCTGCTGTTTCACAGGCTACACGGCTCATTGGATCCTGTGCCATCAATGCATCCAGAATCGCATCAGAAATGGCATCGCACACTTTATCAGGATGTCCTTCTGTAACAGATTCGGAAGTAAACAAAAGTTTCTCCATTTTTTTCCTCCTTGATGTAGTGAATTGTATTCACATGAATTACACTCATAAAAAAATCCGCTTATATAAATAAGCGGATGTGATTGGTTACCTGATAATCAAATCCTCTTATTGTTCGACCTGCTATCAATAGCAGAATTACTCGCTCAGGTTGGCACCTTCCTCTTGCGGGGGTTGCCGTGGCTTCATAGATCCTTTGTATCTCCACCACTCTGAATAAGAGAAAATTCACAATATGGAATTGTCATATCAGATATATGATATAGTAATATGCTCAGACTGTCAACACAAATCAGCCAACTTTTAGCTTAAATTTCTGCAAATCTTTCTCAGATTCCACCTTTTCAATCTGTGCACCAAGACTTTGTAATTTCAGCGGAAAATCTTCATATCCACGTTCAATATACTTTATATCATCTACTGTACTGAATCCTTCTGTTGCCAGACATGCCAGAACAAGCGCTGCACCAGCACGAAGATCGGGAGCTGTCAGATTTGCACTTGTAAATTTATCTATTCCCTCTATAAATGCTGTATTGCCTTCTACTTTAATATTGGCCCCCATCTTGGCAAGTTCTTCTACATACTTAAATCGATTATCAAAGATACTCTCTGTTACGATGCTATTGCCCTGGGCAAGTGCCAGTGTTACACCGATCTGTGGCTGCATATCTGTAGGGAAGCCAGGATAAGGCAGTGTCTTGACCTGTGTTCCTTCCAGTCTTCTGGAAGCCACTACACGTACTGCATCATCAGATTCCTCTATCTGACATCCCATATCGATCAGTTTTGCTGTTGTGGATTCCAGATGTTTTGGAATAACGTTCTTAACTGTTACATCTCCCATTGTAATAGCTGCTGCGAACATAAATGTTCCCGCCTCTATCTGATCGGGAATAATAGAATATTCTGTTGCATGTAACTTTGGCACTCCTGTAATTCTGATAACGTCCGTACCTGCACCCTTTACATTGGCACCCATGGAATTCAGGAAATTGGCAACATCAACGACATGTGGCTCTTTCGCCGCATTCTCAATCACAGTCTTACCCTCTGCCAGTACGGAAGCCAGCATGATGTTGATCGTAGCTCCTACTGATACCGTATCCAGATAAATATGTGCTCCTGTCAGTTTCCTGGCATCTGCAATGATCAGACCATGCTCAATCTTGACCTCTGCTCCCAGTGCCTTAAATCCTTTGATATGCAGATCGATCTTGCGACTGCCGATGTTACATCCTCCCGGCAATGCCACTTCTGCATGTTTGTATTTTCCAAGTAATGCTCCCAACAAATAATAGGAAGCACGTATTTTCTTAATATAATCATCCTCAATGACAAGTCCTGATATCATGGACGCATTGATTCTTACGGAATGTCTGTCTCTTCTGTTGACGATTACGCCAATACTCTCCATTGCCTGAAGTAAAACATTGATATCTCTTACATCAGGCAGATTATCAACGATTGCTGACTCATCTGTCATAATAGCTGCGGCCAAGATTCCTAATGCTGCATTCTTTGCTCCGCCGATTTCAACTTCACCGACTAACGGGTTACCACCCTTAATTGCGTATTGTTCCATCGCACACCTCATTAATCGCGTACTATAAATATAGTTTATCGTTACTCAGTACGAACCAGTATACACCAAAAAAATGTATTTGTAAACTGATTGACTTATTTAGACAATTAACATTTTTATCTGTCTTTAGTACTAATTCAAATAATTTAACGGATTCACTGCCGAACCACCGATCCTGATCTCAAAATGCAGATGTGGTCCTGTACTTCGTCCTGTATTACCGCTCAATGCGATCTTCTGTCCCTGCGTTACGGTTTGTCCAACTTTTACCAGTACCTTACTCAAATGACCATAGCGTGTCTGTCTGCCATCTGCATGGTTAATATATACTGCATAGCCATATCCGCTGACCCAGCCTGCCGTTACGACTGTACCGGTATTGGATGCCATAACAGGTGTTCCAATTGGAGTGGACCAGTCCACACCTTTATGATTGGTAGATGCCCCCCTGGTCGGAGCCTTACGCCCTCCAAATCCGGAACTTAATCGTCCACCTGAAATAGGCTTGATATAAGTTGGCGGAATCTTGGTACCACGCTCTATGATCTTGGGAACGGCATCGGCATAGATTTCTTCTTTCAGAATCTCCCTGCTCTGCTCGGAACCATTCTTATATTCTACTACTGCTGCTACTTTCCGGCGGCCTGCTGACGGTTGCTGCAGGGTTACCTGCTGGTTGGTATACCAGTTATCATTCGGCACATATTGTATCTCAGCCTCATAATCTTCGGTATAGACCTGCTCATTTTTCCATATAATGGATAACTCAGGTTCCGGTACTGTAATAATGATTTCCTGATCCACCCTGATCGTAGAATTCTCGTCATCAATATCATCATTGATGGCGATCAGATCATCCAGCGGAATATTGTAGTTCAAGGCGATCTGTGATAATGTGTCACCTGACTGTACTTTATAGACCACCTGTGTTTCCTGCTCCTTAGTCAGCAGATTCACTGCATCTTCTACAGAAACCAGATCATCTTCCATAAGATATGCCTCAACTACTTCTATTGTATCAGCATACGTTATGTCAATCAATCCCTGATCATAATCTTCAAAATTCTTTTCTACTGCCGGTTCTATCTGAGCAAACATCTCATCCATGGCAGCTTCTACACCTGCACTGCTTCTGAACGGTTCTTTTTCTTCTATTGTATCATTCACAGATGATATCTGTGTAGTCAATACATTGACTTCTCTTGTACTGTCAAGTACCAGATCCACCTTGTATCGTTTCTCTGTATCGTATGGTTCCAGTGCCTTTTCCAGAAGTTGTTCCACCTCTTCATAAGATCCCAGATTCACGCTGGTTTCATTGACCTTTACTGTATAAGATCGTCTCAGTGTCTGTCTGATATTATCAGACATTACCTGCGCAATACGACCTATCAGCTTATTTCTGTCATCAATTGCTCCCCAGATAACCTCTTCGCCTTCTACCTGTGCCTGAGCATCGATCAGGACCAGATCATCGCTGCCTGCCACGACCTTTTTTCTCGCCTCCATCATGCACTGATCCAGGTCATTTTTATTACCGATCGTACCCACCTTGGTTCCGTTAATACTGACTGTAAAATAATTATCTCCTGTTTTCTCAAATTTTACATAAGAGGGCATCAAAAAAATACAGGCAATTAATGTCAGCATGCCCGCTTTTATAATGCTCAATCGAAATCTTCTATGGTAATGGTGTATCTTTTTCATTCGTTACTCCATTCTAAATCAATCCAATACGTAATCCAATCTATTTTACCAATGTTTAAGCCACTTGTAAAGAGTTGGAAAAAAGCTCTTGCAGTTTGTATCAAATCATGTTTTAATATGAATAGAATATATGTTCGTATTGGAGGTATGCACATGGAGCCTGTATTTTTTCATATTGATGTGAATTCTGCCTTTTTAAGCTGGACAGCCATCGACCAGCGCAATCAGGCTGCCAGAGAGAGAACTCTCGATTCCTATATCGATCTTCGTGATATCCCCTCCATCATCGGCGGTGACTCTTCTACCAGACATGGTATCGTCCTGGCAAAATCCATCCCTGCCAAGAAATATGGTATTAATACTGCTGAACCAATTGTATCTGCACTGAAAAAATGTCCTTCCCTGGTAATCGCATCCCCGGATCATCATTCCTACTCAGCACACAGCCACGCCCTGATGGAGTTTCTATCCAGCTACTGTCCCATCATTGAACAGGTCAGTATTGATGAATGTTACATGGATTACACACCTATCAGCGGAGATTTTGAATCTCCACAGGCCGCTGCCCATATTATAAAAGACAGTGTACGCGATACCTTTGGCTTTACTGTAAATGTTGGTATCAGTGATCGTAAAGTACTTGCAAAAATGGCATCTGATTTCAGAAAGCCTGATCTGGTACATACTCTCTATTCATATGAAATCCAGAACAAAATGTGGCCATTACCAGTCTCTTCCCTGCTCATGTGTGGGAAATCCAGCCAGGAAACTCTTCGCAAATTAGGCATTTCAACCATTGGTGAACTGGCACATTTTGACAGGGAACTTCTCTATACCCACCTCAAGAGTCATGGAATCCTGTTATGGGAATATGCAAACGGAATCGATCATTCTGTTGTAGAACCTGCTCCTGCACAGGCAAAGGGTATCGGTAACTCTACCACGATGCCAACTGATGCCCTTTCCATAGAAGAAATGAAGCCCATCCTGCTGAAACTCTCCGACTCTGTTTCCACCAGACTACGGGCTGCACATTTCTATGCCGGTACAGTAACACTGGAAATAAAATACAGCAATTTTCAATCCTGTTCTCATCAGATCGCACTGGAAATGCCTGATAACACCAGTACTATGCTCTATGAGACAAGTCTTTCTCTGTTACAGGAACTATGGAATGGCTCTCCTGTCAGGCTTCTTGGAATCCGCGCTACCAGACTGACCGATGAAACAGCCCCTGTCCAACTTGATCTGTTCACCTATCAGGATACTGCCCACAAATCTGAGAAGAACAAAAAACTGGATAAAACAATAGACGCCATTCGCCGTAAATACGGAGAAGGCGCCATTATTCGTGGTTCTTTGCTGAACAGACCTGATTGATCTTACATTGTACCAACTGTTTCATATGCAATAAAAATATTCAGTACCAGTCGTTGCATTCCTTTGTTATGATAACTGTGCTCACTTTCAGCATCCAGTCTGATCGCATGATTGGCAGATACTTCATAAGTTCCATCTGATGTTTCAAGAGTCAATACCCCCTGCATGACCATAATATACTCACAGGAACTTCCTTCTGTGAGAAAGCTCTCGCATTCCTCTCCAGATTCTATGGTTGTTTCATACACCTCAAAGTTCCTGTGCCTGTCATAGGGAAAAATGGATCTGACTTGGTAAGCTCCTTCCTGTGCTTTATATACAGGAAGCTTGTCATTATCGATAATTACAACAGAATCAGTCTTCGGATAAATAAGTTCTTCAAAAGGAACTCTGATTCCATCGACTATTTTGGCAATTGTAGCAACTGTAGGATTAGACTCTCCCCTTTCAATCTGTCCTAACATACTTTTACTCACACCTGTTTTTTCTGCAAGCATATCCAGACTCATATTTTTGGATTTTCTGATCCTCTTTAAATTAACTGCTATATTTTTGTCTAACTGATTCATCCCGGATTCTCCTTTCATTCGTGAGTTGTTTCCTACGCAAATAAAACAAAAAGCACCAGACAATATATGTCTGATGCTACATCTTCGTGGCAATTTTTTCTTATTTATTTGTATTTATCATACTGATTTTTACGTCTTCCGTCAAGCTTTTTTTCACTTGCAGAAGACTTTTTGTGCAGTTTTTCGCTCCTTTTGTTTGTTTTATGAGGTTTCTGTGTTGTTTTACGGACACTGTATCCAAAGGTTCCAAGCTTCTCTCCCAACAGGTAATATTCACCATGGGAATACACTATGGGCTTTGCCATGGACAGATGGAAGCTGTTCTTATCGTCCATATACGCATCATCCACCTGTACTGCAACTACCTCTGCTACAAACATATGATGCGAACCGAGTTCTTCTACCTTTTTGACGCGACACTCTATATTTACGGGACTTTCCCCAATAGAAGGTGCTTTTACTTCACGGGATGCTACCGGTGTCAGATGCATATCCTTCCACTTATCTACATCTCTGCCACTTCGTACTCCACAATAATCGGTTGCCCTTGCCAGTTCTTTCGTTGTCAGATTAATGACAAATTCTCCTGTTTCCCTGATCATATGATACGAATATCTCTCCGGTCTGACAGAAATACTTACCATAGGCGGATTCGTACAGACCGTTCCTGCCCATGCCACTGTCACGATATCAGAATGTCCTTCCCTGTCAGCTACACTTACCATGACTACAGGCAATGGATACAGCATATTCCCTGCTTTAAATGATATTTTAGACATACCAGTCACCATAACTTTCCACATTTTGGTTCTAAAAAAGTTTTATGTTCAGTCCTGTAAGTATCTGTACGATCAGACTGGCTACTGCAAGCAGCATCGTGATCAGGCTAAAAGCCATTACTACATTCATCCGGGATGCAAGTCTGTCATTTTCCTGACACAGTGTATCTGTCTGCTTCTTTAATTCTTCTACAATGACTGCCTGAACATTACGGTACACCTTAACATTTTCCTTATGCACAAAATCCTCAGAACGTGCAAAAAGCTCCTGCGTACGGGATACAATCTCTTTCGACTGTGTCTGTGCTCCAGCTACCGCTTCCTGTTTTTCTTCCTCTTTGCGAGAGAATTCTTCTTCACGATTCCTTGTCTGTTCTTCTGTCAGATCACGCAATAGATTCAGGAGCTTCTGTTCATCTTCCTGCAGCCCCTGCAATTTACCGGCATTTTCGCCTACCAGCCCATCTATTTTTTCTGTAAGTTCTGCGTTTTTATAATTAAGTTTACGCATTTCCTGCAGGATCTTTTCATATTCAGCTACCTGAAGCTGTAATTTCTTCATTTCTGCTGCTTCTGCCTGGGAATTTGCCTTGATCATTTCCTGTGCATTAAATTTCTGTGCAAGCTTATCCATAAAGTTATCCATCCTTCGCCCCTCCGTATCTATGTAATATTATCATATCATCCTTTTGCTTTCATGACAACCATTGCTATTTTTGTGCATTTTGTATATAGATATTTTTAAGTATTTTTCTTTTTCGTCGAATTAACTATACATTTACATTTTGTTCATAATTTGTTCATATTTAAATGGTAATATTTACTCATAGCAAAGGGAACAGCGTAATGTTTTTCATTACACATAGATAAATTTTTTCATAATAGCCTCGGTATCGTAAGATACCGGGGCACTCCTCATTTATTGGGTATTTTGTTCTTTTTCAATTGCCTGAATCTCTTCATTTAATGACAGCATCTTGGCATCCAGTGCTGAAACCATCTGCGCACAGGCATATAGCTCATCTTTAATGTGCTCCGGTGCATTTCCTTCAAACTTATAGTTGATCTTATGTTCCAGACTCGCCCAGAAATCCATCGCAACTGTTCTGATCTGAACTTCAACTTTTGCCTCTATGATCCTGTCTGACAAAAATACCGGAATTGATACGATCATATGATAACTCTTATATCCGCTCGGCTTGGGATTCTTAATATAATCCTTTACCGCAAGGACTTTCACATCATTCTGATTTGCCAGCATCTCTGCGATCCGGTAAATATCCGTTGTAAAAGAACAGATGATCCTGATACCTGCTATATCATTTACATACTTTACCATATTTTCAATTGTTGATTCATATCCGTTCTTCTTGAGCTTCTTTACAATACTCTCTGATGTCTTGATACGGGATTTGATATGTTCAATTGGATTATATCTATGTACATGCTGAAATTCATCGTTAAGAATCTCGATCTTAGTACTGATTTCTTTTAATGCTGAACTATATACAAGGATAACCTCTTTCCAATTATCCACATCTGAACTATTGCTAAGTTGATATTCCATATAAACCTCATACCTTTCAGTAATCTGCAAATTTCCAAAGGTACTTTTGTACCTTACTATTTCATTATAGCATATGACGAACTTTTATAGCCATTATAATATTTATATGACCATCCTGTAAATTTTATGCTATACTTTAACTGTCCGGGCGTCTTTTGTCAAGACTCCGGTTTATAAATATACCACGAACAGGAGAATATTTCATTATGTTTCGACTTTGGGCAAAAATAATCAAAGACAACCACCTGTTACGCGATACTGTCATTTGTGACGGATCGGCAGATACCAGAACTCATAAAGTCTTTCACGCGATAGAAGAAGTCTGCTATCAATTCGACCTGGGTAAACCAATCTGGCTGGATTCTACGATCACAGAATTCAAAAGACATGATAAAGCCAGATTTACAGCGGACAATTTTATTGAATCCATTGATTTTGATTATTTGGAGATTCAGGTTATAGAAGAGGATTAAAAGTCCTCTTTTTTTTGCATATTTATTCTTGACAACGTTTACAATATAACGTAGTATTATTTTATCCAATATGTAGTATTTGATACTATGTGTCGTAGATTGTAATATTTAATGCATACAGAAGAGAGCGTATATATAAATATTTGGAAAGGAATGGTAATAACTATGCAATTAACAATTAGAGAACCCGGAAGTGCCATTACCCATTTTATCGCATGCTTAATGGCTCTGGTCGCCACTTCACCACTTATAATGAAAGCACATGGAAATACAACAAATATGCTTGCCATGGCAATTTTTGCAGGCAGTATGATCTTATTATACGGCGCAAGTACTGCCTATCACAGTGTTACACGCGTTTCTGAGAAGGTACTTCGTACATTTCGTAAGATTGACCATATGATGATATTTGTTCTGATCGCAGGTTCCTACACGCCTGTATGCCTGATCGTTCTCGGCGGTAAAATGGGCTACTCGCTTTTAGCTATCGTATGGGGAACCGCCCTCGTTGGAATGATCGTAAAAGCCTGCTGGATCACCTGTCCTAAATGGTTTTCTTCCGTTATTTACATCGCAATGGGCTGGACCTGTCTGCTGGTTTTTGGTACTTTATGGAATACCCTGCCTCACGCAGCTTTTGGATGGCTTCTTGCCGGCGGTATCATCTATACGATTGGTGGTATCATTTATGCCTTGAAGCTACCTGTATTTGATTCATTGCACAAATCTTTTGGCTCCCATGAAATATTCCATCTGTTTGTTATGGGAGGCAGTATTTGTCATTTTATCTTTATGTATAATTATGTAGCATAATAAAAATACCTGTTCAGAATTTACCATAATTCCTGAACAGGTATTTTATTACCATTATTGTTCAATCTGTTTTCCAAGAAATCCCGCTGCTGATTGTGCCAGTTTCAATTCTACTTCGCTCATGGGATTTGCTTCATCATTGGATAAAAGAACTACGGCTCCTATGATGTCTCCCTGTGCCAGAATCGGAATCATGACTTCGTGACAAAAGCTGTCAGTTTCATCTTCTGTAACAGGAACATACTGCAGATCATCTCTGGATGCACATACAGTCTCTCTGGCATTCATTTTATCTTCCATCTCTTTACTGAGTGTTTTTCCGATCAACTGTTTATTTCCACTGCCTGCTGCAGCTATGAGTTGATCTCTGTCGGCAATCAGCGCCATATGACCGGACACCTGTGCCAGACTTTCTGCATAAGGTTTGGCAAAGCTTCCCATATCACCAATTGGCGAATACTTTCTCAAAATGATCGAACCTTCATGATCCGTAAAAATTTCCAGTGGATCACTCTCCCTGATCCTTAAAGTTCTTCGAATCTCTTTCGGAATTACGATACGACCCAGATCATCTATACGGCGAACAATTCCTGTAGCTTTCATTCCATATTTTCCTCCAATTTCATGTTTTAGCAGGAGCGCTCTACTTAAATTTTCAGTTTTACCAGTTAGGTCACTCTAATTCTGCTATATATTTGCTGTGGAGTTAGTATGTGGAAATCTCTAGAAAATTATTCTTAAAAATACCGTCAAACCTGTACTGCTACTTTCCATTTTCCCTGTACGGGTTCTTCACCATCCATAAATTGATACATCCTCAATATAAGTTTTCTGCCTTCTATATTTTTTCCATTTCGATGACGTATCAGAATCTGATACGTTGCCTTATGCTGTACTGCATCATACTCTGACATTACACAACTGACAAGTTCGTCCCGGATCGTAAAGATACCACAATATCCCTCCAACTGCGTTGCCGCATTGACTCTGTTTCCCTGTGTGTCCTGTATTGATATGTACATTGTCGCCTGCGCATTCTCTGTGCTGACAGATTCTACCGTAAAGATGATTCCATTATCCTCACAGGTTTCCTTCTCTGGTGTCATATACATAATAGCATCCGTAAAAACTGAATTTACGAGATAATATGGCCGGGCATATCCAAGAGCCGCCATCAAAAATAATATTGTCAGTCCAAAAACAAACATCATACCCCAAAAAGAAAGTTCTACCTGAAGCTTTTTCAGAATACGTGCCGGTCTTCTCCTGTTAAAATATTCCACTGCTTCAGTTACATATTTGTCATCTATTTCTGAAACAGAATATGTCAAACTCTCAAAATCCATCATTGATAGCCCCTTTCTGCCAGACACTTTCTGATTTTCTCCATGCTCTGGTCAAGGTATTGCCCAATCTTCTTCATACTCATCCCCAGATCCACCTGTAGTTCATCATAGGACTTGCAGAACCAGTAACGGTGCATAAAAACAGCTCTCTCTTCTTCTTCCATCATCCCCAGAGCTTCATTGATACATTCTCCCATCTCACTTACAGTAAGCCTGTCCTCTACATTCTCTTTGCCTTTGATCCATCTGTTCATTTCTCCGGCAATGACAAAAAATATAGGATTTTTCACATTTTCCTGATTGGTCTTATATTTTTTTAATGACATCTCCCTTGTTATCCTGCATAGACTGGCAGGCAGTGAGTCCGTTTCCAGTTCAGGAATCACCTCCTGAACTTTAGTAAATATATCCTTAACACACTCCTCTGTAGCTTCCTCATCCTGCAAAATATCAAAAGATAATGTGTTACATAATTTTCCATACTTTTGTTTCAGATTTGGTACTGCTTCATCCGAATGTTCCTTAAATAAATTAATGATCATTTGATCCTCCACACAGATACCTCCTTTGTATTACATCAACTACTCATACGTCTTATTTATTGTACCTTTATTTTCAGTATCTGTAAAGAGTAAAAAATAACTGTTTGAAACTTTTTAATATTTTACATTTTCAAACAGTTATCTCTATTTTCATATCTTTTATAAGTGGAGAACACGAATCAATAATATCCATGCTAATCCATAATATGTCACTACTGCAACAAAATCATTTACCGTAGAAATCAACGGTCCTGATGCAACCGCAGGATCGACCTTTACTTTGTGAAAGAACATTGGTACTACGGTACCAACCACGCTTGATATGGTCATTGCCAGCATAAGCGCAATTCCTGCACATGCAGAAATAGAAAAAGCATACTGGACACCTCTGCCCTTAAACAGACACACATACGTACCAATGAAAGCAAAAGCCAGAATCCCCAGCATCAATCCGTTACAAAAACCAATTCTGGCTTCCTTAAAGACCAATGACCATTTCTGTCCCGCCGAAAGATCCTCATCCATCAGTACCCGGATTGTTACCGCAAGAGACTGTGTACCGACATTACCGGACATACCAAGGATCAATGACTGAAAGCTTACGATAATCGCCAGATGAGAGATAACATTCTCGAACATTCCGGTTACAGTAGAAACACACAAACTCAGTCCCAGAAGTACTACCAGCCATGGCAGACGTTTCTTGATACTCTCTGCCAGACTCTCTTCCAGATCAGCTTCTTCTGACATACCGGCAAGTTTTGCATAATCATCACCCATCTCGTCATCTACAACTTCCACAATATCCTGCGCCGTGATAACACCCAGTAATTCATTATCATCATTCAGCACAGGGATGGAATCTTCTGCATAATCTTTTAACTGCTCAATACAGTCGGCAATGGATTCATGGTCACGGACATACGGATAGGAATGACTGATCAGAGAATCCAGATCAGTATATCCCCTCGCCACGATCAGATCCTTTAAATTAATGGCACCATAAAATGTTCCGTCATCATCCTTTACATAGATGGTCGTAATATTATCATTTTCTTCTGCCTTGGCAATCAGTTCCCTCATTGCCTGCTTTACTGTAAGGCGTCTGCTGATCTCGATAAAGTTCGTAGTCATCTTACTGCCGATCTCATCTTCTTCATAAGAACAGATCAGCTTGATGTCCTCTTTGGACTCTTCATCGATCAACTCGATCAATTGTTTACGTGTTGTTTCATCTACTTCCTCGAGAACATCTACCGCATCATCCGCATCCATGTTCTCGATAATATCGGCTGCCTTTTCCAGTTCGATCTCTTCCAGATATTTTCCAACATCATCAACATAGGCAAATATCTCAGATACACGTTCCACGCCCAATATCTGATACAGCTTCTTACGTTCCTTTTCATTGAGTTCATCAAGAGCAGACGCAATATCATTATCATGGTAATTATCTATCTTTTCGGCTATTGCCGCATCTGATTCATCACTTCTGATCAGTCTGACCAGTTCTTCTACATAATCCGGCTTTTCAATTACTTCATTTTCCATGCTGCAACTCCTTTTTATGATGATTCTACACTGAAAAGGGCGTATCCTCGTTAAGCTTTGCTGTCAACAATATCACATAGCCCTGCCAGAGAATCTATGCAGGCATACAGATACTTGCCCAGTTCTTCATCAGGTCTGGTCAGATCAGGTACCATAACAGGACGGATTCCTGCTCTGTAGGCTGACATAATACCATTGGGAGAGTCTTCTACTGCCAGACAATTCTCCGGTTCTTCCCCTATCTGCCTGCAGGCATACAGATATACATCCGGTGCCGGTTTACCATGGGCAACATTCTTTGCACTGACTACACTGTCAAAGAGATCATAGATTCCAATGCTGGTAAGATGGGATTTCGTAATATCCAGTGCTGTCGCGGTTGCAACTGCGGTCTTTATCCCCTTTTCTCGCAGATATTTAAGAGCTTCATCCACATATGGCTTCTTCTCCAGTCCATATCTGTCCAGACGTTCTCTCACAAGTTCCCTTCTGCGTTCCCTGATCGCATAATAATCAAAACCTGTTCCAAAAATTTCCTGCATCAGGCGTTCACCTTCCTGTGCCTCACAACTTCTGAGCAGTAATGCATGCTCTCTCGTAAAAGGAAATCCCGCTTCTTTTGCTGCCTGACACCAGGCTGCATTATAATGCTTCTCTGTATCGATCAGCACACCATCCATATCAAATATTACCGCACGAATCACCAGTTCTCCTCCATCAATACTCCATGTTCCCGCAGCCAGTATCTATGCTCCTTATAAGCCGGATCATACTCTGCCACATTTGCCCAGAACAACTTACTATGGTCCTTGTGCCATATGTGGCACAACTCATGTACTACCACATAGTCTATCACATCCGGCGGGCACATCACAAGATGCCAGCTAAAATTAATATGATCAACATAACTGCACGATCCCCAGCGTGTCCGTGCTGACGTAATCCTCACACCCATTGGTTGTACCTGCATTTTCTCTGCATAAAATGCCACCCTTGGTTTAATGATCTTATCAGCCTGCCTGTGATACCAGGCAGTCAGCATCTCCCCCGTAGACCTTCCCTGCGGCAGCTTAAAACATTTCCCATCAAAAGTTCCTGAAGTACCCTCACTTCTTACGACCGGATAGGTTTGTCCAAGATAATACAGTGTATCGCCTTCTTTGATTCCAAGTCTGGGTTGATTCTCCCTTCTTCGCATCATCTGTTTTGTTTTATCACAGATCCAGTCCTGTTTTTGTCTGACCAGATTCATGATCTGTGTCTGTGATGCATAAAAAGGCGCTCTGACGATCAGCTCACCCTCTGCATTGATTTCAAGTGCTATCGTTTTGCGCCTTGTTCTGATTATTTCCTTTGGTTCTATCATTTCCATTGTCATTTCTTTCTGAACAATTACCCAATATTCCCATGTTCACAGGCATACAGAATCTCTTCTTTGGGTCTGTCACTGTTCTGCTGTGTCAGATTCAGCAATGTGATATAATTACGGATCATATCCCTTGCTGTCAGTTCGCCCGTATTATGAGCCCTGGCATACTGGTTTTTCAGGAAATAGATATAATCATCATGTTCCAGTCTAGGCTCATATTCATATACAATACCATGCAATTGTGTAATTTTTTCAATTAATACATAAATTTCACCCGGATTGAGCGGTGATAAGTGAATCACCGGTGCCGCCATATCCCTCAAGTCTCCCAGTGCAGCATGATCAGACATTTTATCCTGAAGTCTCGAACGCAATGGTTCATAACCATAAATTCCCCTTACAGAATCCTCCATGGCTTCCCTGGTAATTCCCATAAGAAACCCAAGATGAAATGCTTTCCCCTGCAAGATATCATTATAGATTGTCAGCAGTTTACTATAATTATAGTCACGCCCTACCTTACTTGGTATCTCATAAATACTTGCAAGTTCATCCATACAGATATAAAGCCCTGCATAACCGGCTTTTACCATAAAATCTGCCCATAATTTAATAAAATCATACCAGTTGTCATCCGTTATGATCAGACTTATACCCAAATCAGTCTTTGCCTCAGATTTCGTACGATACTCTCCACACAACCAGCGAAATGCCTTCTGCTGCAGTTTGTCATCGCCCATTCTGTGTCCCTTGTAATAAAGTGACACTACCCTGCCAAAGTCAAAGCCATTTACTCTTTCTTCCATAGAAGAAGTTACACTGTGGACTTTCTGGCTTACCTTAATATCAAAACTTTCATGCCCGGGTATCAACCCACATTCCTGTTCCACTTCATTTTCAAGCTTTGATATCCATTTGTCAAGTATCGGTCTGAGCGCGCCATGATCCGGACACGCCTGTGTTGCCAGATTTCGCATCAACTCACGATAAGCAGCCAATCCCTGTCCTTTATTTCCCACTAATCTTTTGTCTACGGACAATTCCACATCAGATACAACAAAATTGCGCTCCAATACATGATTTTTGAGTGCATACAAAAGAAATGTCTTTCCGCTTCCATACCGTCCTTCAATAAAACGCATGGCACAGCCCCCAGACTCGATCATTGCCACATCCTGCAGCAGCGCAGCAATCTCACTTCTTCTTCCCACTGTAATATACTCTAATCCGACTCGCGGAACCACACCTCCACTTAATGAATTAAGCACTGTGGCTGCCGTTGCCCTCTGTATTCCATTGTCCATAGTTTCCCCTCTATCCTCTGGTCAATTTTATGCCTTTATATCCACTTTTAACTGTTCCTGTACATAATTGGCATCTTCCCTTATCTTCTCAAGATTCTCTTCGCTGAATTCATATTCCAGATCCGGTTCTTTCTCTGTATTTTTATGCAGATTTGCAAATGCCTTCTCAATCATAATGACTCTCTTCTGCTGCCGTATCACCGATAATATCCTGTCATGTATCTCTTCTACACTCTTGTCTGCATCCTGTGCAAAATCAAGTATTTCAATCATACGCGATGAGTCATAAGGATAAAAATCCGTTGCACATACCTTTCCTGCGCCTGTATTTGATCCCGGAATAAAAGCTGCCATTGCCAATTCCTGTTCGCATAAATATATAATGATGAATCTCTTCTGAATCAGACCTGCAAATACTTCTGTCATCAGTTCCGGAGACACTTTATGTCTGGTGATCACCTCAAATACAGATATCCCTTTTCTTCTCAGCAGATCTGTCAGATTCGATGCACTTTCTCCATCTGTAATATGATAACACCATTCCATACTTACAATCTCTGTTTCAAAGATTTCTCTGCATTTTTCGTTCTCAATTCTTGGATATAATGCCTGTAATGGCATTCCCTTCTCTACCCTATACTGCTTCGGAATATTATATCTACCCTCACTCATCTGCGCCCTCTTCTCTCCATATTTTATGGTCTATAGATTATGTAATCCTCACACTTTAAGATATTATACTATATTTATTATAATTTTTCTATAATTTGGAATAATTTTCTAATAATTATACTAAAAATACCCTATTGCACATAAATATATGAAATAGGGTATTTGTTTCATTATAAAATTTATACCTGACCAGTTACAACATCCAACTCCTGCTGTACTTTTACAAGGTCTTCTCTAATATGTATCTTCTGGGGACAGACTCTCTCGCACTTACCACACTTGATACAGTTCCTGGGTTTGGCTTCTTCCGGTATTTCTTTTGTCCAACACCAGGTTGTGTCTGCTACATTACCATAGATATGATATTCATTCCATACACCAAAGCTTCCCGGAATATTGACTCCGGCAGGACATGGCATACAATATTTACAGGCTGTACATCCATTCTTTACACGTTTGCGAAGCGCATCTGATACCTGTGCAACAGCTTCCTGTTCTTTCTGATTCAGCGGTTTAAAATTACCAAAGGTATCCAGATTATCTTCTACCTGCTCCATATTGGACATCCCACTGAGTACTACCTTCACATTAGGAAACGTTGCTACATAGCGCAATGCCCAGGAAGGAGTCGATGCCTCCGGTCTGATGTTTTTGAATATAGATGTGATATCATCGGGCAGATTTGCCAGAGAACCACCCTTTACAGGTTCCATAATAACCATTGGGATTCCAAGCTTTTGTGCCAGTTCTACCCCCTTTAATGTTGCCTGACTGTCTTTATCCATATAATTGAGCTGGATCTGACAGAAATCCCAGTGATAGGAAGTAATGATCTCCTCAAATACTTCATACTCATCATGGAAAGAAAATCCCAGATAACGGATTTTGCCCTCATCACGAAGCTTCTCACAATATTCCAGAATCCCCAGCTTTTTGATCAGCTCCCATCTGTCCTTATTCAGTGCATGCATCAGATAGAAATCTACATAATCCTTATGCAGTCTCTCCAACTGTTCATGGAATATTCTCTCAACATCCTCCAATGTTCTGATTTCCCAGATAGGCAGTTTCGTTGCCAGATAATAGGAGTCTCTCGGATATCTGTCAAGTGCTCTGCCTGTGACAGGCTCACTCTTCCCACCATGATAAGGATATGCTGTATCAAAATAATTTACTCCTGCGTGATAAGCCTTATCCAGCATATCAAATGCCAGTTCTTCATTAATACTGCCATCCTCATTGGTAGGATACCTCATACAACCAAACCCAAGTAATGAGGTCTTGACGCCTATGTTATCCATTGTTCTGTACTCCATATTAATCACCATACCTTTCCGTAACCTGCAAACTTTGAGCCGCAGGCACAAAGTTGGGTCTGAAAAATTCATTTTTCACACTGATTCCTCCTTTTATTAACAGTCACTGCCAACGATCACTCAGTATAAAGAACAGCCATATCCTTAAGGATTCGCTGTGTCAGACTGATCATCAGGTCAGCTTCCTTTTCCACAAGTCCGTATTTTTTATATTTTAAAACAAAATTAGGCGTCCCTTTGGCACTGAATTGTAATGTCTTAGGGTATTTATCCAGAAGTCCCGGAAGCTTTTCTACATGTACTGGCGCATATGGTTCCATATAGAATGTGATACAGCCTACTTTTCCCTTAATTTCCGTTACATATCTTTCATGCGCCTGTACACGTACCAGAGAAATTCTGATCAGGTTATCCACAGACTTTGGTACACTACCGAACCTGTCTAACAATTCTGCTTTCATATCCTCACATTCCGCTTCGTTCTCAAGGCTCGCGATTCTCTTATAGATATCCAGTTTCTGTGCCTCGTTCACAATATAAGATGGCGGAATAAAAGCATCCACATCCATATCAACATACGTATTGAAATCTTCTGACAGCTTCTTTGTTCCTTTTAATGTCTTAACCGCTTCGTTTAACATCTTGCAATACAGATCGTATCCTACAGCCTCCATATGTCCATGCTGACGTTCCCCCAGCAGATTTCCTGCACCTCTGATTTCCAGATCCCTCATGGCGATCTTAAATCCGCTGCCCAGATCCGTAAATTCCTTAATTGCCTGCAATCTCTTCTCTGCAACTTCCTTGAGCATTTTATCCCTTTTATACATAAGAAATGCATAGGAAGTTCTGTTAGAACGTCCTACTCTTCCCCTGAGCTGATAAAGCTGTGAAAGACCCATATTGTCCGAATCATGAATGATCATGGTATTTACATTGGATATATCCAGCCCCGTCTCTATGATCGTAGTAGATACCAGTACGTCAATTTCCCCATTGATAAATCCGAACATGATCTTCTCCAGTTCATGCTCTTTCATCTGTCCATGTGCATATGCGACTGTTGCCTCCGGTACCAGTGCCTGTATTCGGTCAGTGATCTCTGCAATATTATTGATCCTGTTATATACATAATAGACCTGTCCCTGTCTGGATAGTTCTCTGACAATGGCTTCTCTGACCATCTCTTCATTATATTCCATAACATATGTCTGGATCGGCTGTCTCTCGCTTGGCGCTTCTTCCAGAACACTCATATCACGGATTCCGACCAGACTCATATGCAAAGTTCTCGGAATCGGCGTTGCAGTCAATGTCAGTACATCTACCGTATCCTTGACCTGTTTGATCTTCTCCTTATGGCGTACTCCAAAACGCTGTTCCTCATCCACGATCAGAAGACCCAGATCTTTATATTTCACATCTGAGGACAACAGGCGGTGCGTTCCGATCACGATATCAACCAGTCCCTTTTTTAAGTCCTCCAGTGTTTTCTTCTGTTCGCCGGCAGTACGGAATCTTGAAAGCATATCCACACGTACCGGAAAATCCTTCATTCTCTGCACAAAAGTATTGTAATGCTGTTGCGCAAGGATTGTCGTCGGTACCAGAAAAGCAACCTGCTTGCCATCCTGTACCGCCTTAAATGCCGCCCTGATCGCAATTTCTGTCTTGCCATACCCTACGTCACCGCATACCAGTCTGTCCATAATACGGTTACTTTCCATATCTGCCTTGGTAGCTTCGATTGCAAGCAATTGATCCTGCGTCTCTTCAAAAGGAAACATTTCTTCAAATTCCTGCTGCCAGACTGTATCATGTCCAAAGGCAAATCCCTGTTTCTCCTGTCTGAGTGCATACAGTTCGACAAGATCCTTTGCCACTTCATTGACTGCACTTTTCACTCTGGACTTGGTTTTGGTCCATTCCTGTGTTCCAAGTTTGTTCAGCTTCGGACGCTTGGCAGCATCGGCAGAGGCATATTTCTGAATAACATCCAGTCCCGTTGCCAGAATATAGAGATTGCCTCCATCCCTGTATTCTATTTTGATATAATCCTTTACGACCTTGTCAACCTCTACCTTTTCAATTCCTTTATATATACCCAGTCCATGATTCTCATGCACGACATAATCACCGATTTTCAGGTCTGAGAAATCTCTGATCTTCTGTCCCTCATAGACTTTCTTCTTTTTCTTCTTACGGTTCTGTTTTCCAAAAATATCGGATTCCGAAATGACTACGAATTTAAGCATTGGATACTCAAATCCCTTCAGCACATTTCCATAAAAAGTCATTATTTCACCCGGTTGCAGCTCTCTTTGGGAATTATCGGAATAAAAGGCATTTAATCCCTCATCCATCAGATCTGTTGCCAGACGTTTCGCCCTTGTTGCGGATGCTGATACCAGAAGTACACGATATCCATTTTTCTTATAGTGATTCAGGTCTTTTACAAGTTCCGGGAAACTGTTATTATAGGAAGATACATTGCGGGCATTGACCGTATATCGATTAGCGAACTTTACAGGGAACCCTTTGTATTCCATCGTACTAAGTGCCAGCAGTCGGTTTTTCTCAAGTCTTGCATAGATTTCCTTTGCTCCATACAGGACATCCATCTGCCCAGGCAGAATATAGCCTTTCTGTGCTCTGGTAGACATACTTTCTCTGAATTCCAGTTCTACTGCATTGGCGTGTTCTTCTATTCTCGCCGGTTCATCCAGACAGATACACAGCTTCCTGCCAGCCACAAAATCTATCAGTGACTGGGTTTCCTCATAGAAATAGCCTATATAACTCTCCAGATTTACAAAAGACTGGAACTGTGTTACCTGCTCTTTTAGCTCTGCTACAGACTGCTCCAGCCTGTGAGCCTCTTCCGGTTTTGTCTCTTCTCTGAAAAAACCGGCAGATTTCTTACAATCCTTCTCCATTCTTGCCAAACCATCTTCCAGTGCCTTTTTTGACAAGATCAATTCTGTAGCAGGATAAATTGACACTTGTGTCATATTTTCAATAGAGCGCTGACTTTCTATATCAAAGGATCGGATAGATTCTACTTCGTCCCCCCATAGTTCGATACGCACCGGGTTCTCTCTCGTCAGGTCAAAGATATCCACAATACCGCCACGGATTGAGAATTGACCGGGGGATTCCACCTGATAATTCTTCTCATAGCCCATTTCTACAAGTTTTCTGGCAATCGCCGCTTCTTCGGCAATCCCCCCCTGCGCGATTTCAATAACATTCTCTTTCCATACGGACAGGGGAAGCTGATGTGCCATCAATGCCGAAAATGTTGTTACGATGGTGATCGGTTCTCCCTCCAGGAGCTTACGCAGAACAGCTACACGCTCTTTCGTCAGTTGATTACCATGAATATCCGCCTGATAAAAGATCAGATCCTTCGCCGGAAAATAATAGGATTCCTTACAGTAAAGTTTGCAGTCATCCAGCAGTTCCTTCGCCTTCATATCACTATATGTTACGATCAACTTCACATCATAATCTCCACTCAGACCATATATCATATGAAGCTTCTGGGAATCCACGCATCCACTCACACTGACTTTTCCCTGTTGTGTATTCAGTTGTCTGAGAATATCCTCATATTCACCCAGCTCTCTAAGAGGCGCCAATATTGTATTCACGCTACGATCCATACCTTTCTGTAACCTGCAGGCTCTTTACTTCAATACCTTGCTGTTTATGATTTTTTATTATACTGGTTCATGGCAGCATCCACATCGCCTTCCAGCATCAGTTCCACTGCACCGCATACCTTCTCCAGACTTTCCTTCATAATAACCAGTTCTTCCTGGGAGAAATGTCCTAATACATAATCTGCCAGATCATATCCCTTGGGCTTCTCTCCCACTCCGATCTTGATTCTCTGGAATGTATCATGTCCCAAATGCAGGATGATGTTCTTGATTCCGTTATGTCCACCTGCACTGCCCTTTTTACGGATACGGAGCTGTCCTACATCCAGACTGATATCATCATAGATAACAATAAGTTCATCTTTCTCATCTATCTTATAATAGTCTACAGCGGCACGTATTGCCTCTCCACTCAGGTTCATGTAAGTGAGTGGTTTCAACAGCATGACTTTATTGCCATTGATAACTCCCTTTCCCATCAGTGCTTTATTTTTCACATCACTGACACTGATCCCATATTTATCAGCCAGTGCATCGATTGCCGCAAAACCGATGTTGTGTCTGGTATTATCATATTCCTTTGTTGGATTGCCCAACCCTGCTATTATATACATACTTTCCTCTTTTCCATTTGTCCTGCATCACATTTGATGGCGTACAACTGCGTATTCATCTCCGTTTCGGTAGAAGGGACATTCCTTATAGTGTCCTTCGCTCATACGGACTGCGTCATCTTCGTCCATATCTACCTCACAATAGTAACACTCGTCATCATCATCATATACATTATATGCACAGGTATCACAGCTTGCCATAAATTTACCAGCCTTTCTTCTTTGAACAATAAATATATCGTATCGAATATTTGTTCTATTGTCAAGGGATATATTTTACCTCTACTTCTTCATACTTCGGATATCCTTCATGCAGCAGTTTCTCTTCCAGTTCTCCATTGCCCGTGTGTCCAAAATGATACAGATTATAAGCCCCCTGCTCATAGGCAAAGTCCAGTCCGTCATCCTGATAATGCTCGTACTCTCCATCACCTGCATAGACCTCCAGGATCAGTTTCTTCTGCTCTTTTGTTCCAATATAGGCTTCTACCGGATATTTAGGCAGGATCGCACCTGCTTTCACATAGACAGGGCAGGTATCCAGAGGAGCATCCCTGATAATATACTGACCTCCGGCTATATGTTCCTTCGTCCAGTAATCAAACCACTCACCCTCAGGCAGATAGACCAGCCTTTTCGTTGCTCCCTGTTCTATTACCGGAGCCACCAGAAGTTCACTTCCTATCATGAATTCATCATTCATATTATGGGTATTGACATCTTTTTCATACTCCAACACTAATGGTCTCATAACCGGAAGTCCTGTGCTTAGATGTTCATGGAAAAGGTCATAGAAATACGGGATCAGTTCATAACGAAGCTCAACGTATCGTCTGATGATATCCAGTTTTTCCCTGCCAAAAAGCCAGGGTTCCTGCCGTCTCGTTCCCATTGCACTGTGATTGCGGAACAATGTTGAGAAACATCCTACCTGATACCAGCGCACCAGCAATTCACCTGTCGTATCAGAACCGAATCCACCAATATCAGTCCCGGCAAAAGGATATCCGCTCATACCCAGGTTACACAACTGTGGAATCGCCATACGCAGATGTGTCCACAGACTGTTATTATCCCCTGTCCATACGGTAGCATACTTCTGTGTACCGCTATAGCATGCTCTTGTTATAACAAAAGGTCGCTTATCACTTAACTTGCGCAGTCCCTGATAGGTTGCCCTGGACATATTGTGTCCGTAGACATTGTGCATCCACTTATGATTGGTAACCTCATCTTCTTCGGAAAAGACAACATCATCCGGCAATGGGCCATTGAAGCTTGCAGGCTCATTCATATCGTTCCATACGCCCATAATGCCTTTATCCAGCAAAAACTGATGCTTCTCTCCCCACCAGTCTCTCACTTCCTGTCTTCCAAAGTCAGGAAATGCAGAATCACCAGGCCATACCGCATTAATGTAGACATCACCATTTGCATCTTTTGCAAAATAATTGTGATCGATTCCTTCACGATACACATAGTAGTCTTCGTCCTTTTTCACACCTGGGTCAATAATGGTAACTGCCTGGAATCCCTGTTCTTTCAAGTCAGCGATCAACCGGTCCGGATCTGTGAAGTTCTCCTTATTCCATGTGAACACACGATAGCCGTCCATATAATCTATATCAAAATATATCGCGTCGCAAGGAATCTCATATCGTCTGAAATCTGCCGCCAACTGCCTTACTTCTGCCTCTGTCTTATAGCTCCATCTGCACTGATGGTAGCCAAGAGTCCAACGCATCGGCAGTGGCACACGACCGGTCAGCCAGGTGTAACCTCCAATGACCTCCGCCATATTTTCTCCTGTAATGACATAATAATCCATCATTCCATCTTCTGCACGATACTCGATACGATTCGAATACTCCTTACCCAGATTAAAGGCGCTTTTTCCATGATTATCAAAGAACACCCCATACACCGCATTCTCTTTTAACACGATCATAAAAGGTACTGATTTATATAAAGACTTGAAATTGTCCTCATGAGGTGCCGGTATGTCAGAATTCCACATTTCATACTCATACTCTCTTTTGTTGAGCACACCGGTCTTATCTCCCAGACCATAAATGCAGTCTGCCTCATCCAGAGTTAAGGATAAGTTGACTTTGGCACGCACTTCTGCTCCACTCTCATGCCCTTCCATGCCAATAAATGCCTTTTCTTCTTCCGTCAGAGTACTTTCTTTGGTTTCCTGTCCTTCTGACACGCATGTCAGTTTCTCATTATTCTTCTTATTATAAAAGATAATCGCTCCATCCGGATTTAACATGACACGCAGCAATGCTGTTTCAAATACCGTATCCGCTCCCTGCTCTGATACCTGATATTGTGCTACTGCTACCTTCTGTTGCTGCTCTGCTGTCAGTTCCACAGCCGCAGAATATGGTGGTCTGCCGTTTTTTAATTCACAGATGCGGATAATTCCATCCCCATATGCTCTTACCTGAATCTGTTGTCTGTCCCATTGCATTGTAATTCCCTGTCCCATAATTACCCCTGCCTTTCTATTCTATATGAAAAGATATACTCTAATCGTAACATTCTTTTGGAGTTGTGAAAAGACTAAACATACTTTAAACAAAATAAACGGGATACCTTCCGGTATCCCGCGCCCCACATTTTATATTCATATTTGTCCAGAACTTATACTGTCTCGTCCGGCTCTAACAATGCTTTCTCATAGCTCTCCAGAATTGTCTTCTGGATCAGCTCTCTTGTGGAAGAATTGATTGGATGAGCAATATCTCTGTATTCGCCATCAGCAGATTTCTTGCTTGGCATGGCAATGAACAGACCTTTCTCTCCTTCAATGACCTTAATGTCATGTACTACGAATTCATCATCGAGTGTGATAGACACTACTGCCTTCATCTTTCCTTCCTTAGTAATTTTACGAACGCGAACATCTGTAATCGTCATTCTTAAGTTCCCCCTTTGCAAGTCTTCATAATTTAGTTACATCACACAAACATTACTTATAAAACATACCTCTCATTTTTCTCTACCACTATTTTGATTCCATTTTCCCCTACGTGATAAGAGTTTGCTCTTATGGTATCGCGGCTTTCTACAATACAGTTTTCAATGTGGGTGTTATCGCCTAGATACACATCATTTAAAATGATGGAGTTTTTAATATAACAGTTGTTGCCGACAAATACCTGCTTAAATAAAATAGAATCCTCTACGGTTCCATTAATGATACAACCACTTGACACCAGGCTGTTCTTTACCTGAGAGCCGGGATTGTATTTGGCAGGCGGCAGGTCGTCTACCCTTGAATATACATCCGGATACTGTTTAAAGAAATAATTGCGGATCTCTGGTTTGAGGAAATCCATGTTGGTTTCGAAATAATCATCTACCGATGCGATATTTCTCCAGTAATCTTCTATTTTATAACCGTATATTCTCTTTAAATCCTTGTAACGGATCAGGATATCCTGTACAAAATCATATCTTCCTTCATCCGCACACTTTTCCAGCAGCTCAATGAGCTGTCTACGTCTAATTACGTAGATACCACAGGATACTGTTCTGGATTTGGCTGCCAGAGGTTTCTCCTCGAACTCTTCAATACGGTAATCTTCATTCATTTTGACTGTACCGTATTTCTCCATATCCGTATCTTCCGGCATGTCCTTAACGACTACCGTAATATCTGCCTTTTTGGCAATGTGGTACTCCAATACTTTATTGTAATCCATTTTGTAAACGCAATCACCGCTTGCGATCACAACATATGGTTCATGACTTCTCTTTAAGAATAAAATGTTCTGATATAAACAATCTGCTGTTCCTCTGTACCAGTCGCTGCTCTCAGGTGTAACAGTCGGTGTAAATACATATAAGCCACCCTGTTTACGACCGAAATCCCACCATTTTGAGGAACTTAAATGCTCATTTAAACTTCTTGCATTATACTGTGTAATGACTGCAACTTTCTGAATATGAGAATTTGACATATTACTCAGTGCAAAGTCAATACTGCGGTAACTGCCTGCTATAGGCATTGCTGCAATTGCTCTCTTCCGGGAAAGCTCCTTCATCTTCTTATTGTTTCCGCCTGCTAAAATTACTCCTAACGCTCTCATACTAATCCCCTGCCTTTATTAATGTCTTGCCGCTGTCTAAAATGCCTTCCGGGTAGTCTTCAATTGTGGTTTCGCCGGAAACTACGGAATTCTTTCCGATCTTTACATGTCCGGGAATCACGGATTTTTCACCAATGGTCACCAGACCCTGATTATAAATGTTAGGCTTTAATTCATTAGGCTTTTCTTCCAGAGTACCTAATTCTGTGCCTTCACCAATGACTGCATATTCATCAATGATTGCTTTCTCTATCGTACAATTATTACCGATCTGGCATTGGTTCATGATAATGGAATTTCGTACTACTGTGCCTTCACCTATTGTGACACCACATCCGATTACAGAATTATATACTTTACCATATATTTCAGAACCTTCACCAATAATGCATCTTTCTACCACACTGTCAGAAGCGATATACTGTGGAGGAAGGATCTCACTTTTTGTGTAGATTCTCCAATATTCCTCATACAGATTGAATTCCGGAACAATATCGATCAATTCCATATTTGCTTCCCAGTAAGAACTAAGTGTTCCTACATCTTTCCAGTATCCATTATATTCATACGCATATAACGGCATGCCTTTTTCATGACAATAAGGGATAATATGTTTACCAAAGTCAAGTGCCGGTTGATCAGCCATCGTGATCAGTGCTTCTTTCAATGTCTTCCAGTTAAATATGTAAATTCCCATTGATGCCAGATTACTTCTTGGCTTCTCCGGTTTCTCTTCAAAGTCTATGATCTTCTTCTTATCATCTGTAATAACGATACCGAAACGGCTTGCTTCTTCCATTGGAACAGGCATTGCTGCTATCGTGACTTCTGCCCCGCTCTCTTTATGGAAATCAAGCATTACCTCATAATCCATCTTGTAAATATGATCACCCGAAAGGATCAGCACATAATCCGGATTGTAATTCTCCATATATTCCAGATTCTGGAATATTGCATTTGCAGTTCCTGTATACCATTCACTGTTGTTGCTTCTCTCGTAAGGTGGCAGAACCGTTACTCCACCGATGTTCCTGTCAAGATCCCACGGAATACCAATTCCAATATGAGTATTGAGCTTCAATGGTTGATATTGCGTCAATACACCGACCGTGTCAATGCCGGAGTTGATGCAGTTGCTCAAAGGAAAGTCGATAATTCTGTACTTGCCGCCGAAAGCTACTGCCGGTTTAGCCATCTTAGATGTCAGGACACCCAGTCTGGAACCCTGTCCACCTGCCAAAAGCATGGCTATCATTTCTTTCTTAATCATGTTGTCACCCCTATAATGCATAATTCTCGGTAATAGAAAGTCCATATTACACAATCCGATTATATCATACTATTTACATAAAGTGAACATTTTTACATATTATTTGAAATATTTTCTTTCAATTATCCGGTCTATTCCAGATAATGATTGCATATAATAACAGGGGTTTTGTGATAAACAAGGTCCTGTTTGATTACATAATATATATCGGACAAGTTTACAGAAAACTTATACCATTTTTTATTAAAATAAATAAATTTATTCTGGTATATATTTTTAAGTGGAAATGTTTCCTGTTTAGGTGTAAGATAGGGTGATATCAAAAACAAAGAGTTAAACTATAGAAAGGCATGGTTAATTATATATGTATCAGATTAATTTCAAACAACCTATCCACGTTCATTTTATGGGCATTGGTGGAATCAGTATGAGTGGTCTTGCACAAATTCTTCTGGATGAGGGATTCACAGTAAGTGGTTCTGATTCCAAACAGTCTGCACTGACTGAGCACCTCGCATCTCTTGGTGCTGTTATTTCTTACGGACAACGGGCTTCCAATATCACAGATGACATTGATCTGGTAGTATACACAGCCGCTATCTCGGCAGATAACCCTGAATATGAAGAAGCCTGTAACCGGGGTATTCCCATGATGACAAGAGCTGCCCTCTTAGGACAGATCATGAGAAATTACAAGCTTCCTATTGCGATCAGTGGAACTCACGGTAAGACAACCACAACCTCTATGATCTCAGAAGTATTGCTTGCTGATAACGATGATCCTACCCTTTCCATTGGTGGTATCCTGAAATCCATCGGTGGAAATATCCGTGTAGGTAAATCTGATTATTTTGTAACCGAAGCATGTGAATATACCAATTCCTTCCTCAGTTTCTTTCCTCGTATCAGCATTATATTAAATATAGAAGAAGACCATCTCGATTTCTTCAAAGACATCAACGATATCCGTAATTCTTTCCATCGATTTGCACAGATCCTGCCAGAGGACGGATATCTGATCATTAATGGTGGTATCGACCGTCTGGATGAGATTACAGGCGATCTGCCCTGCCATGTGATCACATTCGGTAAGGATGCTTCCTGCGATTACAGCTATACCGATGTAACTTTTGATGATTTTGGAAGAGGTTCTTATACCTTATTAAAAAAGGGCACTCCTTCCGTAAAAGTTTCACTGGGTGTAGTCGGTGAACATAACATTCTCAATTCCCTCTCTGTATTCGCACTGATGGATATTCTGGGTATTGATACCAATGTAGTTCTCAAATCCCTGGCTGATTTCCACGGTACAGACAGACGTTTTGAATACAAAGGTACGATTGGCGGCGTGACCATCCTTGATGATTATGCTCATCATCCTACTGAGATCACAGCTACCCTGAAAGCAGCAGCTAATTATCCACACAAGACCCTCTGGTGTGTATTCCAGCCGCATACTTATTCACGTACCAACGCGTTCCTCAAAGACTTTGCCAAGGCCCTGACACTGGCTGATAAAGTCATTCTTGCCGATATCTATGCGGCCCGTGAAAAAAATACGATTGGTATTACCTCCAAAGATCTGCAGGCAGAGGTCGAAAAACTGGGTAAAGAATGTTACTATTTCCACAGCTTTGACGAGATTGAAAATTTTTTATTAAAAAATTGTATCAACGGAGATTTGTTGATAACTATGGGAGCCGGAGATGTTGTAAAAATCGGCGAAAATCTGTTGGGAATTTAATTATCCACATTATCCACATTTTTAAACCGTGTAAAAGCGGTTTGGGGATGTGGATATTTTTATGTCCAATCCACATTTTAACACTTCTTCTGTCCACATCCGCTAAGTCGCCTATTATAAGGCTCTCCCGCTGTATACACTATTTCTTATCCACATTATCCACACAATCCACAATATCCTCAACCCCAGTGTTTTCAAGGCTTTGCGGGGTCTTCGGGACTTGCTTTTTTGATTAAGTGTGTTACAATACACTTACCTTACAGATAGCACTCTGCTCCCAACAGTCTCTCCCAAAGACTGCCACAGAGTAAGCTGTCAATATACATACCAGACAGGGGAATTATTATGAATCGTCTTAATATTTATCAGAACATACACAAAGAGCAGACTGTTGTATCCAACTGCTTCATCGATGATTATATGGCTGAAGCTAACGATGCCCAGCTTAAGATCTATCTTTTCCTTATTCGCATGATGAGCGCTAATCTCCCGACCAGCGTAACTGATATTGCAGATAAATTCAATTATACGGAAAAGGATGTACTGCGTGCTCTTATGTACTGGGAATCAAGACAGCTTCTGGCATTAGAATATGATGCTGCCCATAATCTGTCAGGTATCCAGGTTCTTTCTCTGGACAACCCTTATGAACAGGTCAGGACTGCACCACGTATCACGCCTGTCCTGTCCTTTATCAGACCCGCCTCCATGCAAAGCGGTATGACTGCTCCAAGACCAATGGCTGCAGCTTCTGCAATGTCCGCACAGAATCCCATGACTGCACGGATGAATGCCGCTCCTGCACAGATGCAGGCCTCCCCCACAGGAACAGCTACTATTACAGAATATCCTACCCGTGAGCTGTCCTCACAGCCTGAGAAACCATCCTATACCATGGATGATCTGAAGAATTTCAAGAATAATGATGAAGTCCAGCAGCTTCTGTTCGTTACAGAACAGTACCTTGGCAGACAGCTTACCAGAGGTGATATGGAAACCATCCTTTTCCTTTATGACCGTCTCGGATTCAGTGCTGATTTAATTGATTATCTCGTCCAGCATTGTGTAGAACGTGGCAAGAAGGACTTCAGATATATGGAAAAGGTTGCTCTTTCCTGGGCAGAACAGGGAATTACCGATCCCAAGCAGGCTCAGCTTGCTTCCAAAAAATACGATAAAACTGTATACACCATCATGAAATCTCTGGGCAAAAACTCCGCTCCTGCTCCCAAGGAACTGGAATATATCCAGAAATGGACCAAAGAATATGGTTTTATGCTGGATGTCATTCAGGAAGCCTGTGACAAAACTGTAATGACTACTGATTCCCACCGCTTTGCTTATGCAGATGGTATTTTGAGCAAATGGTATCAGGCAGGAGTTCACCACAAAGCCGATATCGCTGCTCTGGATGCTTCTTACCAGCGTCCTGCCAAACCGTCTGCAAACAACAGCAATTCAGGTAATAAATTCAACCGTTTTGCTCAGAACAGCTATGATTTCGACCAGCTTGAGCAGAACATCTTAAGCAATTAAAGGAGAGGCAGACATGCCACTTACGAACAGTCAGTATAACGCGATCATGCGTACTTACGAAGAAAAGCAAAGAAAATCACGACATCTTCTGGAGGAACGTACTGCCGAAGTCTATCGGCAGATTCCTGCCTACGAAGAACTGGAAAAACAGGTTTCCGCCACTTCTATCGCCCAGGGACGCCGGATGCTCTCAGGCGATACCAATGCACTCCCGGAATTAAAAGAGAAGCTCGCCATGCTTTCAAGACAAAAAGCGCAGCTTCTTGCCCAGAATGGCTATCCTGCCAACTATTTGGAGCCTGTCTATGAATGTCCTTTGTGTAAGGACACCGGTTACGTGGACAACCGTAAATGTTCCTGTTTCCGTCAGGCTGAAATCTCTCTTATCTATGAACAGTCTCATATCAAAGAACTGTTAGAAACAGATAATTTCGATCATTTATCCTACGATTTCTATCAGGGTGACGACCTTACGCGCTTCACCAACGCAGTAAGGGAGTGCCAAAATTTCATAAAAAACTTTAATTCAGACTACCACAATCTATTTTTTTATGGTACAGTAGGTACTGGTAAGTCATTTTTGTCCTCTTGCATTGCCAAAGAACTGATCGAACAGGGTAAACTCGTGATCTATTTCAGTTCCGCTCAATTGTTTGAGACACTGTCACACAGTACCTTTGACCGTGAAAGTAAAGAGGCTGCATCGGGGATTTATGAGGACATTTATGAATGTGACTTACTGATTATTGATGATTTGGGAACAGAACTTACTAATGCTTTCGTATCATCCCAGCTTTTCTCCTGTCTCAACAACCGACATCTTCGCAGGAAATCAACAATTATCACTACGAATCTGTCCTTGGAGGAATTAAGGGATCGTTACTCTGACAGAATCTTTTCCCGCATAACAAGTAATTATGGGATGTGCAAACTGACCGGACATGATATCCGGATCACCAAAAAATTATTGTTAAACAGAAAGTGAGGATTTTCGCAATGCCAGTACGCGAAGAAAAAAGAAACCTGAATTCGATACCCGTTGGTTCCTTAGGAATTGTACCTTTGGAAGGATGTAAAGCTCTCGGAGATAAGGTAGATGCTTATCTCGTAAAATGGAGAACAGAGCGTGAAAGCGAACACAAGAACAGCCTTGCATTTTCAGGCTATCAGCGTGATTCCTATATTATCCAGACTAAAGTTCCCCGTTTCGGTACCGGTGAAGCTAAGGGCGTTATCATGGAATCTGTCCGTGGTGATGACTTATATTTCCTTGTAGATGTAGCTAATTACAGCTTAACTTATTCTCTGTGTGGTCATGAGAACCATATGTCTCCTGATGATCATTATCAGGATCTGAAGAGACTGATCGCTGCTGTTGGTGGTAAAGCCAGAAGAATCACAGTGATCATGCCTTTCTTATATGAAAGCCGTCAGCATAAGAGAAATTCCCGTGAATCTCTTGACTGCGCTCTGGCACTTCAGGAAATGGTAAAGATGGGCGTTGATAACATCATTACCTTTGACGCACATGATCCTCGTGTACAGAATGCTATCCCTCTGAATGGTTTCGAAACAGTATCTCCTACTTATCAGTTCATCAAAGGTCTGTTGAACCACGTTCCTGACTTGACTATCGATTCCGACCATATGATGATCATCAGCCCCGATGAAGGTGGTATGGGCCGTGCAATCTACATGGCTAACGTAATGGGACTGGATATGGGTATGTTCTATAAGAGACGTGATTATACCAAGGTTGTTGACGGACGTAATCCTATCGTTGCCCATGAGTTCCTGGGAAGCAGCGTAGAAGGCAAAGATGTACTGATCGTTGATGATATGATCTCCTCCGGTGAAAGTGTACTGGAAGTTGCAGCAGCTCTGAAGGCAAGAAAAGCTAAAAGAATCTTCGTAGCTACTACATTCGGTCTGTTTACTGGCGGACTTGAAATATTTGATAAGGCTTATGAAGAAGGACTGATCTACAGAGTTCTGACTACGAACCTGATCTATCAGAGACCTGAACTATTAGAGAAGCCATATTATATCAACTGTGATATGAGTAAGTACATTGCATATATCATTGATACTCTGAATCATGACTCTTCTATCAGTGATCTGTTAAATCCTAACGACAGAATCCACAATATTATCGAAAGATACAAAAATAAAGAATTAGACTGCCAGAAAGGCATGAAATAGATTAAAAGGTAAAAAAATGGAATCGGCAACAAAACCGATTCCATTTTTATTTTGATGTAATTATTTGATTCTTCTCTTAATGTAATCTTCCAACACATCTGTGGTCGCATCCTCACCTAATTTGCTGCTGTTAATGGACAGCTCATAGTTTCTGGAATCTCCCCACTTGGTTTCGCAGAAATAATTGTGATAAGCTTTTCTCTTCTTGCTCTGCTTCTCAATTAATTCTGCTGCTTCCTTATCTGTCAGTTCATGGATTCTCTTGATACGTTCAATTTTCTTATTCATATCACCCAGGATAAAGATTGTGATCAATCCTTCATATTCCTTAAGAACCTCTTCAGAACATCTTCCGACTACTACAAAAGATTCACCCTCTGCTGCCTTTTTCTTAAGGAAATCAAACTGCATATAAGCAATGTTAAGCTGAGGTGAATTGTTAAATCCACGTACAGTCTTACTGAAGCCCTTCTTAGGGACTTCATCATACTGTTCAAGATTCGCTGCGCTGACATTTTTCTCGCTGGCGATCTCCCGAAGCAAATTGTAATCATAAAGTGGCAATCCGAATCTGTCTGCCAGATTCTGTGCAATTTCATGACCACCGCTGCCAAATTCCCTTCCGATTGAAATAATGACCTGCTTATCCATGTATATTACCCCTTTCTTATAGATATCTAAACCAGATGCTGAACATAGAAATCAGTAATACAATAATCGTTGCAGGTGCCATTGCCTTACAATATCTGCCCCATCCTACAGGATAACCTGCCTTGGCAGCTACTGAAGTACCAACTACGTTAGCGGATGCACCAATAGGCGTCGCACTGCCGCCGATATCAGTACCCATTGCCAGTGCCCATGCAAGAACAGGAAGGGCAATACCTTCTGTCTCAGCCAGACTTCTGATAACAGGGAGCATAGTTGCTGCAAATGGAATATTGTCGATAAATGCGCTGGCTATACCCGATACCCAGATAATAATAGCGATCATAAGTTTTGCGTTACCGCCACTTACCTTACCGATGAAAGCTGCTATTACTTCCAGAATACCAGTCTGCTCCAGACCACCTACTACGATAAAAAGTCCAATAAAGAACAGAACTGTCTTGTAATCTACCTTCTTGAGCAGTTCTCCTGCTGATTTGCCTGCTGTGATCAGTGTAATAATTGCAATGAAAAGACCAATTGTTGCAACTGTCAAACCTGTCTGGGCATGAGATACAAGGAGTACAACTGCGAGTCCGAAAATAACACAGCTTGCAGTAAATGCTTTCTTATCTTCGATCAGATTCTCACTGCCAGATGCTTCCAGGTTCTTAATTGCATCTGCATCACTGGTTGCCAGATCTTTTCTGAATACAAAGTAGAAATAAATAATTACCACGATCAGGGAAATCAGTCCGATCACGCCGGTATTGGTAATAAAATCCCCAAAGGAATAACCAAGGGATGTACCAATGATAATGTTAGGTGGATCTCCGCACATGGTTGATGATCCACCCAGATTAGCGCAGAATACTTCTGCCAGAATCATCGGAATCGGATCAAATTTTAATAACTGTGCCAGTTCGATCGTAACTGCTGCCAGGAATAAAATAACTGTAATACTATCAATAAACATTGCAAGAACTGCTGACATGATCATAAATGTAATAAAGATAGGAATGGTTCTGAAATGTACCAACTTTGCAATTGTCATACATAACCAGCGGAAAAATCCTGCCTTTGCCATACCTTCTACCATTACCATCATTCCCGCAATGAAAATGATTGTTGCCCAGTTGATTCCACTTGAGCTTTCTGATGCTTCTCCTGCTTCATACCAGAAGCCTGGTGTGAAGATGGAATGGATATTCAGTGTTTCCAATGCTGCATTCATATCCTGCATGCACACACCAAATACCAGCACCAGTGTTGCCAGACCACAGCCAAGAGTCACATATTGTCTTTCGATCTTGTCTGTGATAATGAGTGCAAACATCACCAGAAAGATGATGACTGCCATTACTTGTGCTACCATTTTGTTAAACTTCCTTTCATTTTTTTGCAGATGAAACTGTTCTGCTTTTATGTTGTAAATTGCCCCCACAACCTACAGCATGTTGCTTCCCAATGAACAGAACCTATTATAACATATTTACATAATTTGTCATTATGCAAAAAGCAAAATTTGTCGGAATAGATTAATTCTGCATCAAATGAACGCTTCATTCTCCAAAATCAATACACATCCTGCACAATATATGTGGTAACAGAATTGGGAATAAGTTCTGCGTAAAATCCTTTACCATAAGTTCCGATATCTGCTGTTTCTTTCCACTTTTCTCCTGAGGCAGTATCTCCACTGGTACGGATCACAGACACCTTATCACCCACATGGGAATAAGCGGACAGATCTACGTCCACCTTCCTGTCATTTCCTGTTACATTCGTCATGACAACGATCATTCTCTGTCCCTCACTGTCATAAGCTGCCAGAGAATGTTCATCACCTGATATAATGGTATAACCCGGGCGGATATATCTGGTAAACTGTCCCATCGCATAATATTTCATTGTAAGGATCAACTGTTCTTCATCATGATCGGCAACTGCCAGTCCCCAGTATCCACCTGTCACATCCGGCATTCCCGTATCCACTCTGCCCTGATATCCTTCCGCACTTACATGATTATCAATTGCCTGCCACATAACCCATGCCGAGGGGCGTAGTTCGTTCATATCTGTAATGATTCTCTGGGCAAGCCATAATCCCGCTCCCATCTCACCGGCACTTTCTCCGGCAGTATCTCCGCCATCTACTTCGGACATCCACAGATTCTTGCCTTCTGTTTCTGCCAGAGTCCGAAGCGCCTCACGTCTGGAACCTCCATAAGTATGCGTATCAATTCTGTCTACCGCATCCTTTGCTTCCTGACTCAACTGCCCATAGGAAAGGATCTGCACATCAATGCTGGTTTCATCCGTTCCTGACACCTGTACATTCCCCAGACCATTTGCATCCAACGTGCTTCTAAGGGCGAGCAACATCTTTGACTGGGATTCCCCCATATCAAAATGGCATCCTTCCTGCTTCCAGCTATATGCTCCCCAATAGTCTGTATATGGTTCATTCATCGCGGAATAACTTGAAAACTCAACTCCATAAGCAGCCTTATAGTGTTCTGTCACATCTGCAATATACTGTGCAAAGGCATTGTAAGCATCCTCTTTTAAATTATTCCTGTTGGATAACTGTGCTCCCGAACTGCATCCCGAATTGGTCATAAAATACGGTGCTGAATTAGAGAATCCCTCCACAACCGCATCCTGCGTGCATACTTTTAATGCCTGCAGCAATACATTACGCTGATTGGCATCTGCATCCCAGTCATACTCCCAGTTATATGCACCTGTTGCTTCATCATAGGATGGATTCACAGCATACCCCGGCATATCCGAATCGGTTCTTGTAATATGATCATGCTCTGGATCGTCCCCTCCCCCGATATTGTACCGGATGATGTTCAGTCCCAGTCCCTGATTCCTGTCATAAAATGCCTGCACAGCCTGTTGTGTCAGAGTATCTGAATATCCAATTCTGTTTGCCCACCAGCAAAAACTTGTTCCCCATCCTTCAAACCTGCCATCATGAAATGTAGATACATTTGCCGGGTCGATCACTACCGTGTCATCAACCGGCTCTTTTTTATCCTCTACCGACGATTGTACCTCTTTTGACTCTTCCTCCATACTAACCTCCTGCGACTGCTGTGTCTGATCAGGCTGCTCCTGCTGTGCGCATCCGGTTAAGGTAACCACCGCTGCCACTCCGATCAATCCCAGCTTATTTCTTTGAAAATGCAAAATAACCCCTCCTTTACCTATCTAATCTTTATTTTATCATGATAAAGTATATATCACCACCGCAAATTCATCTCATTGCGTTTCCCCTCTATTTACTATATAATCATAAGTAATTGCGAAACAAGCATAAAGAATGGGACAAGTTTCGCAAACATCTGACAATATTATAAACGCCCAAGGAGATTATCCTATGAAAGACAATGAATTACAGGAAAATGAGAAAATAGAAGAAGCAATTGCAGCCTTACAGCAGGAACCTACACAGGAAATGCTGGCTCATACTCTGACAGTAATCCGCAGACGCATGAATGAAAAAGGACAATTCGTGATCGCAGTAGAACCGCCCACAGGCGATGATCAGTTAAAGTTACAGGCAACTACAACAGATGACGGGAAGCTCTGGTGGATGGCATTTACCAGTTTCGAAGAAGAATTAAAGGGAAGCGGCAGTGTTATGTCAACCTTTATGGCAGATATCAGGCAACTCTTCACTCTGGCACTACAGGCTGATACTGTCTCAGGTATTATTCTCAATCCATGGAACCGTACCATTATGCTGGATAAGAACCTCATTCAGATCACACTGGGACAATAGAACAGGAGACGATGATCACCTCACCGTCTCCTGTTCGTTTTATGTAGATTATAACATTCGGTCAACAGCTCTTATGACTGCTTTTTCTTGGAAACAACATCAAAGATAACTGCTGCCAGAAGTACAAGTCCTTTTACAACCTTCTGATAGTTGGCATCTACACCCATGATATTCATGCCAAGGTTAATAACACCCATCAGGATAGCACCAACGATAACTCCGGGTACTGTACCAATTCCGCCATAAGCAGATGCTCCACCAATGAAACAGGAACCGATCGCATCCATTTCATAGTTGGTTCCGGCTGTAGGGTTGGCTGAATTCAGTCTGGCAATTGTGATCATACCTGCTACTGCTGCCAGGAATGCCATGTTCAGATAAGCAATGAAGTAAACCTTATTTGTATTGATACCGGATAACTTTGTCGCTTTCTCATTACCACCAACTGCATAGAAATAACGTCCTGTAGTTGTCTTGGAGGTTACATATGTATAAATAAGGATAATGATAACAACCCAGATAAGAACATAGGGAATTCCTTTATGTAATGCAAGTTTATACATGAATGCCAGAACTGCAGCACAGATCACTACCATTTTAATTACTGCACCTGTCAGATTCTCCAGTTCATAACCTTTCTTAGCTCTTTCTTTACGATTCTTTAACTGTAATAATACATATACTGCACAGGCAATAATACCAGCCAGCATACAGGTAATATTGAATCCATCACCGCCAAAGAAGTCTGGCACATAACTGTTAAAGAGTTTCAGATAACTTTCAGGCATAGGAGATATGGTAAGACCATTCAGAATGACATTGGATAATCCTCTGAATACGAACATACCTGCCAAAGTTACAATAAATGGTGGAATCTTTACATATGCGATCCAGAATCCCTGCCATGCACCGATCAGAAGTCCTACTACCAGCATGACCAGAATAGCTACTGGTACAGACACATTCTTGTTTACCATGAGAGTTCCGCCAATAGCTCCTACAAAGCAGACAACTGAACCAACGCTCAGATCGATATTACCACCGGTCAGGATACACAGCAGCATACCGGTTGCCAGTACAAACACATACGCATTCTGTGCGATCAGGTTATTAATATTCGCTGGAAGAAGCATTTTGCCACCGGTTCCTATTGTAAATAACAAAATAACAAGGATCAGTACGAATACCATGGTGTACTTTTTGAATATTTCTTTTATATTTCCCATATTGATCACTATACCTTTCTTTTATTCAGGCTTTTGCTGTAGATTTGATGATGCAGGACATAATCGCTTCCTGACTTGCCTCTTCTGCAGCGAGTTCTCCAACCATTCTGCCTTCATTCATAACATAAATTCTGTCACACATACCTAATACTTCAGGCAGTTCAGAACTGATCATGATGACTGACTTGCCCTCGGCAATAAGCTGATTGATAATACAGTAGATTTCGTATTTTGCTCCCACATCAATACCTCTTGTGGGTTCATCCAGAATCAGAATATCAGGGTTGGTAAACATCCACTTACTAAGTAATACCTTCTGTTGATTACCACCACTTAAATTGCCTACATTCTGTTCTACGCTGGGACATTTGGTCTTGAGTTTATCCTTATACTCCACAGCGACCTGATATTCCTTATCTTTGTCGATCACACCATGCTTCGTCAGTTGCTGTAATCCGGCAAGTGTTGTATTGGTTTTGATCGGATTCATCAAAATGAGTCCATTTCCTTTACGGTCTTCTGTTACATACGCCAGTCCATGATCAATTGCATCTTTTACATGATGCAGATGCACTTCTTTCCCCTTAATATATAACTGACCGGAAATATCCGTTCCATAACTTTTGCCAAACAGACTCATGGCAAGTTCTGTTCTTCCGGCTCCCATCAGGCCTGCGATTCCTACAACTTCGCCTTTTCTGACCTGCAGTGATACATGATCTACTACTTTACGTTCTGTATAAACAGGATGGTGTACTGTCCAATCCTTTACCTCCAGAACTACATCTCCGATCTTCTTATCAGGTCTTTTAGGGAATCTGTCGGTTAATTCTCTGCCTACCATACCCTTAATGATCCTTGCTTCGGATATATCGTCCTTTGTTTTATCAAGTGTCTCTATCGTAGCACCATCTCTGATAACAGTGATTTTATCTGCTACATAAGAAATCTCATTTAACTTATGAGATATGATGATCGATGTCATACCTTCCTTCTTTAACTGAAGAAGCAGATCCAATAATGCCTTGGAATCCGTTTCATTTAAGGAAGCTGTTGGCTCATCCAGAATCAGAAGTCTCGCATGCTTAGCCAGTGCTTTTGCTATTTCCACCAACTGCTGTTTTCCTACACCGATGTCCTTGATCAGTGTTCTGGATGATTCCTTTAATCCCACCTGTTCCAGCAGTTTATCTGCCATACTGTACGTTTCATTCCAATCAATTGCCAGCTTCTTACCTCTTTCATTTCCGAGGAACATATTCTCCCCGATCGTCATATATGGAATCAGAGCCAGCTCCTGATGTATAATGACGATTCCTTTCTCTTCACTGTCATTTATTTTGGCAAAATGACATTCTTCTCCATTATAAATGATATCTCCTTCATAACTTCCATAAGGATAAATACCACTTAGTACGTTCATCAGAGTCGATTTACCCGCACCGTTTTCTCCGACCAGCGCATGAATCTCGCCCTCTTCTACCTGCAGATTTACATGATCCAATGCCTTTACACCCGGGAATCTTTTGGTTATATCTTTCATTTCCAACAATACCTTACCCAATGTAGACCCTCCTTTCACAGCAGCCGGATACCATATAAGAGGTATCCGGCTCTTTGTTTTTACTGTAAATCTGATTCTTTATAATATCCTGAATCAACTAATAATTCCTTATAGTTATCTTTGTCTGCAAATACCGGCTCACATAAGTAGCTTGGAACTACCAATGCACCATTATCATATGTTTCTGTATCATTTACGGGTGCTTCTTTACCCTGCATGATAGCATCTACCATCTTAACTACCTGTGTTGCCAGTGTACGTGTATCCTTGAAGATAGACATTGACTGCTTACCTGCGATCATGTTCTTTACATTTGCCATGTCACAGTCCTGACCTGTAATAACCGGCCATTCACCTGTGTAGTTATTTTCCAGTGCATTTTCTACACCAAGTGCTGTAGAGTCATTGGAGCAAAGGACAACATCAATTGGTGTGCCATCTGCATAATAGGAAGAAATAATTGCTTCCATACGGCCCTGTGCTGTTTCTGTAGACCAGTTAGCTGTTGCTACATCTGCGAAATCCACAGAACCGGACTTAACAACAAGTTTACCCTCGTCAATGTATGGCTGAAGAATATCCATTGCACCGCCATAGAAATATCTTGCATTGTTATCACCAGGATCGCCTGTAAAGATCTCCATATTGAAAGGTCCTGCTGCATTCTCCAGATCAAGTGCTTCTACAATGTACTCTCCCTGTTTCGTACCTACCATATAGTTATCAAAAGTAGCATAATAACTTACTGCATCTGAGTTCATCAGCAGACGATCATAAGCAATAACAGGAATTCCTGCATCTTTTGCCTGCTGTAATGGTGTTCCGAGTGATTCACCATCGATGGATGCGATTACCAGAAGCTCACAGCCATTAGAAATCATATTTTCTACCTGTGAAACCTGTGTAGAAATATCATTGCTTGCATATTCAAGATCTACTGTATAGCCTGCTGCCTCTAACTGTTCCTTCATATTGGAACCATCCTGATTCCAACGTTGCAGATCCTTAGTTGGCATTGCAACACCGATCAGTCCACCACCTGACTTTGTTTCATCTGATGCTGCTGCAGTTGTTTCGGCTGCATCCTTCGTTTCTGTGTTTGCCGCCGTTGTTGTTTCACTGCTGTTTCCTGATGTTTCCTGTGCTGTGCTGCCGCATCCTGCGAGCATGGATAATACCATACCGGTTGTCAAAATCATACTAAGTACTTTCTTTTTCATGTTGAGATCCTCCATTCATTTCTACTATTGTGAAAAGTATTCCGTACTCTTTTCTATGTCTAAACTATACCATGCGCCGAACCGCACAAACTTGCTATCATCTTGACTTTTTTATGTAAACTCTCTAGCACAAAAAAGAAAGCACTAGCACTTTTTTATCCAGTACTAATGCTCTCTGCAAAATAATCCTGTTTACTTTACATTCAAATAGACATCCTCCTTAAGATGATATCCACTGTCTATTATGACCTGATCCAGGTTCTCCTGATTTACTGTGATGGGCTCCAGTGCAATATAAGGAATTTCATAGGTTCCGTCTGATATGACCTCCTGCGTGTCGATTTCTTCTCCCTTTGCCAATGCTACTGCACTCTCTGCTGCCACCCTCGCCAGCTTCTCCACCGGCTTATATACCGTCATAAGCTGTGTTCCCTCTACAATTCTCTGGCAGGCATCCAAATCTGCATCCTGTCCCGATACCAGTATTTCTCCTGCCATTCTTCTTTCCGCCAGATATTTTACAGCCTGTCCTGCCAGACTGTCATTGCCACACATAATGGCATCTACATCATTAAGATATCTGTAATTGGCACTCAGATATGTATATACCTCTTCCGGTTTCCACCCTGAAGCATACATGACATCTTTTATCTCAAGATTCTTCTCCTTTGCTACCTTTTCAAAACCATTCTGTACCGCCTCTACATTTTTATCCGTAGAAGAACCGCACATCATAAGTATACTTCCTCCATTTGGAAGCTGACCAGCAAGTCCCTGTGCCATCAGTTCTCCTACTTTCTCATTATCAAAACTGATGTAAAGATCTGCACCGGCATTGGAAATCTGCCTGTCATAAGCCAACACCTTGATTCCTGCTTTTCTGGCTTCTTTTACTACTTCGCTGAGCTTCCCGTTATCAATGGCGATAATGGCGATCACATCCACACCCTGCTTTATAAAGTAACGTATCTGTGCGATCTGCTCATTTACATCCCCATTTGCATTCTGCACATCCACTTTTGCTCCCAGTGACTGTGCTGTTGATACAAATACATCCCTGTCCCTCTGCCAGCGTTCTATGACAAAAGAATCAAAACACATACCAATCTGTATCATATCCTCTTTCTCCTGCGCTGCGACTGTGACCTCGTTTCGGCTGCATCCTCCTGTAAATAGCATACATCCGATCAGAAATATACATAACCCTTTTCTTCCCACTTTCATTATATTTCCCCCTTAATGCGACTCTCTGTACTCTGTTGGTGTCAGTCCTGTATTTTTTTTAAATATTCTGCTGAAATAATTAGGATCCTGATAACCACATGCCAGACATATTTCTTTCATGCTCAATTCAGCTTTGTTCTCCATAAGTTGCTTTGCACAGTCCATTCTGATCTGCGTAAGATATTCTATAAAATTCTGGCCTGTCTCTTCTTTGAACAGTTTACTGAAATAATATGGACTGATATCCACTTCCCTGGATACATCATCCAGTGAAATATCTTTCTGGTAATGAGTCTGTATGTATGCTTTGGCTTTATCGATCACAGACAGGGAGGACTCCTTTTTCTTTCCCTTTACATCCTGACATGCATTCACGATCTTATCCTGAAACCAGTTCCACAGCTCCTCCGTACTTTTCTTTTCCATCAGAGTGGGCATATAGTCTGTCCTGGACTGAAAATGATATGTCATGCCTCCGCTTTCATACGCAATATGCTCTGCCCAAAGTACAAATTCCAGACATTTGATCCTGATATCTTCTATATGTTCTTTGTGATTGTTCTCCATCCAGTCAAAGAACTGGCGTGCTACATGCACAGCATCGGTTGTGTTTCCCTTTTCTACCTTTTCAAAAAGAAGTTTTTCAAGCTGAATGGGATAATTCTCCGCATATCCGCAACCTATTGCCATATCTGCTGCATGAGCTACTGTTCGCTTACTATCAATCAGTGTATTAATTGCCTCATTGTAAGATTCCAACGCCTGATGCAATGGCTTGATCGAACCGATTCCAATACGGAACATGACGTCGAATTTCGCCCGCATCCTCCGCACCAGTTCTCTGGACTGATCGATCAGCTCTATTCTATGTTCATAAGTAAATTCATCGTCTTTACAAGGTATGTAAACAACAATCTTATTTCCCATGACATTTCCTATAATACCCTGGAAATAATCTTTGATCAGTTCTCTAAGTTCTCTGTATCGATTCTGTACACGTACGCCGGCTCCTACTGCATTTGTCATATGATTTTCTTCCAGCTCATCACCAAAAACAATTGCAAGCATATAGCCATATCCGTATTCTTCAATACCAAGCAACTGCATATAATTCTTTATATCCTCTTCAAAGTATTCCGAAAGAAGTAAAGAATAAATAAACCCGCCTTCAATAACAGGTACTACATTCTCCAGTTTCTCCCTGATTTCAAGATCCTGACTTCGTTGTTTTCGGCGGCTGTCCACAAGTCCCATTGCCTTTTTCAGTACAGCAACTACACTCTCCTGCCTGATCGGTTTATTCATATATTCCAGTACACCCAGATTGATTGCTTCTTTGGCATAGTCAAACTTATCATAAGCACTGATCACAATGAAAATCGTGGAATTATTGCGTCTTTGGATTTCCTTCATTGCCTCAATCCCATTGATTCCCGGCATCTGTATATCCATGAAAGCAATATCAGGTACAAACTCCTCTGCAAGCTCTATAACCTTTCTGCCGGTCTTGGCTGTCCTGATCTCACAATCATCCTTAAAGTTCTTCTCAATAATAAACTGCAGTGCATCCAGTACAATACCTTCATCGTCTGCCAACATAATGCGGTACATTGTCATCCTCCCCCTGATATCCTTCTCAAATCTTTATAATGAATACAGTTTTACTGCCACTTCCGTTCCCATATCAGGTCCAACACTGGTGATCTCGAGCACATCCTCTCTGTCGTAGAAAAGCCGCAGTCTCTGTATTACATTATCCAGTCCCACACCATTTGAATTTTTGGAAAGATCCTGTCTCTCCAGCCTTCCCTCCATGATCCGGTCTATTTTATCCTGGCTCATGCCAATTCCATTATCCCTGATACTGACACAGATATATCCATCCTCTCTTGTAACCGTCAGATTGATCCTGCCCTGCCAGTCTATATTACGGATTCCATAATTAACACTGTTTTCTACAATTGGCTGCAATACCATGCTTGGCATCATTACATTCAGACATTCTTCATCGACATGCGATTCAAACTGTATTTCACCGCTAAAACGCACATTCAGGATATAAATATAATGCTGTACCTGCGTCAGTTCATCTGCAAGTGTCGTATCATCCCTGTCCTTCATCGTATACCGGAAGAAATCAGCTACATTCTGAATATACGTATAAGTTCTGTCAGCATCCTCCATCATGGCAAGCTGCGCTCCGGCATTTAATGTATTAAAAAGGAAATGCGGGCTGATCTGTGCCTGCAAATACTTTAGCTGCGCATCTTTCAAATGTGCTTCTGTTTTCAATGCCTTTTCCTTCATGGCACTTTCCTGTTCCATGCTGTCTTTGAGCTGTACGATATAGCGCCTGATTCCCAGGACCATCTCATTGAAAGCATTGGTGACAACACCGATTTCATCCTGCGTGGTCACTTCTACCAGATCTGTAGTGAGTTCTCCTTCTCCTACCTTCTCTGCCGCCTCAGCGAGTCGGCGAAGCGGCTGTATCATTTCTTTTGTCATCAAATAGATCAATGCCAGATTCATCAATGCGACCACTCCCAGAATCACCATATTGGATATCTGTGAATAACGTAAAGCATCCAGCATCACTGCATAGTTATCAGAATTCTGCATGAACTGCTGATTATTCAGGCTGTAAATAAAAGTGCCAAGCACATCATAAAGGTTCGCAGCCTCTTCATAGGATACTTTGTATTTTTCAACATTGCGTCCACGTTTGAGCTCTACCGTATAATTTGTCACCGATAAATACTGCTCCGACAGGGCACGGATATTTTTCTCCATGATCTTGCGCTCCTGACTGCTGATATCCTGATTCAGTTCCTGTGAAAGCCTTCTGTACTCCTGTTCATACTTATAATAATCCTCCATGGAATCCGAACTCTTGGTATTAAGGTATTCTGTCATGGCATCCTGAACCTGATCCAATACCTGCTGTAATTCATTTAAACTCACGTTTACTGCATAGACCTGATCGATTCTCTGTGTCATCCGGTTCATGCTCTGATGAAGCACCAGATTAACCGCCAGCAGCACCAGACTCGTCAAAAGGAATACTGCGATCAGTTTCGTCTGTATTGATATTTTCTGTACATTCTTATTCTTCATCCGCCATATAGTCCTCTACATTTTCTACTGTGATCAAATTCGCACTGACAGGAATATAGTTGCTGACATGTCCTTCCTGCCAATACATATCCAGTGCATCTATACAATTGATTCCCATTCCCTGTGTATCAAAATCTATCGTTGCATGCAACACTTCCTGTTTGATCGCATGTAAAATAGCATCTGAAGTATAGCAGCCAATAATATTTACATCCCCTACTTTATTAAAATCCACAACGGACTGGCATGCACTGGTCGTACCGAGTTTATCCAGACAAATAAGAATATCCGGCAATTCCTCACCACTCATGAAAATATCCCTGACCGTTTCCTCGGTTCCAAAGGTTCCCTGTGCCTGGACTGCCCATGGTAAAAGTTCATAACTGCAATGCGCCTCACTTTCCAACACATCACGGATTCCCGAATATATAATATTCTGACTGGTATTTGTGGTATTTTTGTTCATCAGAACATATATTCTATTCTTACCTGATCCTAAAAGGGATAATACTTCCCTTCCATAAAGCTGTCCCAGATTATAACTGTTCACACCCACAAAACAGGTTCTGCCTTCTTCTGTGATATCAGATAATACAGTAATAACAGGAATTTCTTTCTGTGCCGCCTCCTGCCATAATTCACTGTCTTCTATATCATTTCCCTGTAAAATAACAGCATCTACGCCAGCCTGCAATGCAATGGAGAACAATTGTGTTTTCGTATAATCAACAGAAAGCTTCTGCCCAAAGGCCTCTACATAGTAACCTTTCTGTGCTCCCTCCTGTCTGGCACTTTCATACACCTCATTCCAGAAAGAATCCTGTTCATCATCTGCAATGAATGCGATATGTCTGTTATATTCTACTGTATCTTCTCCCTGAGGAATTGCCTGGAACACTCTGACATGTATATAAAGCAAATTTCCAGCAGTCATACAAAATATAATCAGTAAAAAAATCACAACAACGGATAAAAGTCCGTGCTTCTTCCACAGTTTTCTCATAATCTGCCTCATCTTTCACACTTTCCTCTATCATAATCGAAAATAATTAACATAACAATGTATTTTCTTGACTTTTTAATTTTTTTAAGTATAATAAAAAATCGGGCTCAAAATTGCCCGCATGGTCAGTTCGAAACCTTCCTGACCCAAAATAAAACTAAAGGAAAGGAACATTGATATGAAAAAATTATCACCTACTGTGTTTCTGGCACAGTCTGCGATGATCGCAGCCCTCTATATTGTGCTGACTTTTATCGCTAATTCACTTGGTCTGGCTAATTACGCCATCCAGGTACGTTTCTCTGAGGCATTAACAATTCTGCCTTATTTTACACCGGCTGCAATCCCGGGTCTGTTCGTGGGATGTCTGCTCAGTAACATTCTTACAGGATGCGTTCCTCTGGATGTTATCTTCGGAAGTCTCGCCACTCTGGCCGGTGCATTCGGCACTTATGCACTGCGCAGGCATAAATGGCTAACACCACTTCCGCCTATTATCGCAAACATCATTGTAGTACCACTTGTGTTATCTTATGTTTATCACTTTGAAGGAAGCCTTCCGTATTTTGCACTGACAGTCGGAATCGGCGAAATTATTTCCTGTGGTGTACTGGGTATGATCGTATTAAATGCTCTGCAAAAACATGCAAATAAAATTTTTCAAGGTATCTATAAAGAGAAATAAAAAATACCACATAGAGGACTTTTCCCCTATGTGGTATTTTTATGTATTACAAATCCAGTTTTAAATCATTTTCCCTGATCCATCCTATCTTACGGAAGAACAGACCAAATGCCCATGAAAGCACTCCGGGCAAAACAAAGCTGATCAGGATCAGTCCAAGCCAGTCAAATGCCGTGATCGCATCCTTTGCCCCTGATGCAACATCATTGAGCCAGCCTGTATACACTCCAATCTGACCTACCAGCCCACAGGTTCCCATACCTGATGCAACTGCTGCCCCATTCATCTGCAATTTAAATATACAGGTGGCTATCGGTCCTGTAATAGCAGACGTGAGGATTGCAGGAAGCCATATCCTAGGATTACGTACAATATTGCCCATCTGTAGCATACTGGTTCCAATTCCCTGTGCAAAGAGTCCACCCCATTTATTTTCTCTGAAACTTAATACTGCAAAGCCCACCATATTCGCACAACAACCGGCTACTGCCGCACCTCCGGCAAGACCTGTAAGGCTTAAAGCTGCACAGATAGCCGCACTACTGATAGGCAGTGTCAGTGCAATACCTACGATAACGGAAATAATAATTCCCATAAAGAACGGCTGCAATTCTGTCGCCCACATGATTGCACCGCCTACTGCACTTGCAGCCGCACCAACTGCCGGCGCAAACAGCATAGACAACAGACTGCCTACCGTAATGGTTACAAAAGGTGTCACGATAATATCTATCTTCGTTTCCTTGGAAACTGCCTTACCACACTCAGCAGTCAGGATCGTTATAAGGAGAACTGCCAGCGGTCCTCCTGCTCCACCCAGTGTATTGGCAGCTCCACCTACAGCAACAAGTGAAAACAGCACAAGTGGTGGACAGTGCAGTGCATATCCGATCGCTACAGCCATGGCAGGTCCTGTCGCTGCTTTGGCATATCCTCCTATGGTAACAAGCACTTCAATTCCCAACTGCTCTCCCAGGGTCGCAATAATTGTTCCGATGAGCAAGGATGCAAACAATCCCTGTGCCATTGCTCCAAGGGCATCAATTCCATATCTCTTCGCTGATATTTCAATATCCTTTCGCTTGAGAAAACTCTTAAATTTTTCCATACTTCTCCTCCCACTTTCTGTAAAGGTCATGTTACACATGTCTTTACACCTGTAAACATATCTGTTACAGTGTAACACAACCAAATTACAGATGCAAGAGAATATGGTATATCAGAACGGATAGGACAGTATAGGTTTGCATAACTTCTTTACTGTTTTACTGGATAATACAGACAGTAACAGCACAATAAGCAATACGCTCCATAAAACCGGGCTCTGTTTCATTACCGGAATCGGATAATATTTTAATAATCTGATCACGAATCCGTGCAGCAGAAATACCGGCATGGTATTCTGTCCCAGTTTCGTTACAAAGGGAATCTTCCGATTGGGCGTACATACACATAAAAAATGGATCATCAAAACTGCACATATAATAGCCCCCAGCCTGATTGCTGCATTATAATGCCATTTTTCATATGCTGCCGCCTGATACAGCCAGGAAACTTTAATTCCTTTACGATATTCGAATAAAAGTATCGCTATTCCCACAGCTACAGTTGCTGTTATAACCCGCAATATCTGTTTATGACTGATGGTCACACCAAAACACTGTGGAAAAACAATTTTTCCATATTCCTTACCATAGAATCCAGCCAGAAAAAAGGGAAAAAATACAATTGCTCTGGACAAGCTCATATAATAGCCAACATTCTCATCAAATCCAACCAGTAACGCCATGATCACAGACAATATCATAATCACAATTCTCTTCTTTATAGAATCTGTTGTGATAAACGGAATCATCAGATTCCATATGATCAATGCCATCAAATACCAGAGCAGCCAATATGGCTTAACAAATTGTATATCACTGTCGTTTTTCAGAATCACTTTGTCAAATAAAACGTATAATGTCTGAAATACCACATAGGGATAAATATAATTTCTTGCGATCTTATCATAATGCACTTCCCTGCTGCTGCAAAATCCTGACAAAAATACAAATGCCGGCATATGAAAAGAATAAATCAGCAGATAAAGATAGGAACTGTACGGAAACTTGATCACTTCACACAGGTGTCCCAATACAACACACCCTATCAGGAATGCCTTCATATTATCGATTGCTAACAATCTCTCTTTTTGATTTTTCATAATCTTCCTCTTTTAAATTGACTCTCAATTTATAATCAGTAGCTATTATGACTCATGAGATTATATTTTACAAGCTTTCATCTTGTACTTTTCCGTATACATGCCTTTGTCATTCTGACTTAAAACACTTGTTCAAAAGAAATAAATTGATACATAAAAATAACCGCCAATTGGCGGTCATTTTTATGATTTATTATACTGTAGAAATATTTTATACTTCAAACATTAATTCGCCATATGTAGGCATAGGCCAGATGCTGCTGTCTACTACCATTTCCAGTTTATCTACAGGTGCACGTAATGCATCCATAGCAACCTTAACAGTATCCTTGTAGTAGAATGCCTGCTCCTTTACATCCTCAATTGATGATGCCTTGGCAGTCTCATCCCGTAATGTTTTAAGTGCCCTCTTAGCTTCACCTAACAGTTCATCTACTTCTTTTAACAGTTCTGTCTGAGTAGAAGCTGTAGCACCTGCTTCCTTAACTGCCAGTACTGTATTAGCCAGATCACCTGTGTATGCAGATACTGCAGGAATAATGTCCTTACCAGCCATATCGATCATAGTCAAAGCTTCAATGTTAATTGTCTTTGCATATGTCTCATAAATGATCTCTTCACGGGATTCCAGCTCTACCTTTGTAAAGATATGGAACTTCTCGAATAACTTCACTGCCTTATCTGTTGTCAGAGTAGGAGCTGCCTCGATCATGGACTTAATATTAGGAAGTCCTCTTCTCTCTGCCTCTGCTACCCATTCGTCTGAATAGCCGTTACCGTTGAAGATGATTCTCTGATGTTCTGTCAGGTATTTCTTGATCAGATCATGTACAGCCATGTCGAAATCGTCTGCTTTTTCCAGAATTTCTGCTGCTTCACAGAAAGCTTCTGCTACAATGGCATTCAGTGTGGTATTAGGGCTTGCAATGGAATCTGCACTACCAACCATACGGAACTCAAACTTATTACCTGTGAAAGCAAAAGGTGAAGTTCTGTTTCTATCTGTGGCATCCTTCTGCAGATCAGGAAGTGTAGATACACCTGTTAAGAGCTTGCCGCCTTCCTTAACCTTAGCTGCATCACCAGTCTCGATCAACTGCTTTACAACATCCTCAAGCTGCTCGCCAAGGAATACAGAGATGATTGCTGGAGGTGCCTCGTTAGCACCAAGTCTGTGATCATTACCAACATCAGATGCACTCTGACGAAGCAGATCTGCATGAACATCTACTGCCTTTAAGATGCAGGCAAGTACTAACAGGAACTGAATATTCTTATTTGGTGTATCACCCGGATCAAGTAAGTTCACACCATTGTCTGTTGTGATAGACCAGTTGTCATGTTTACCGGAACCATTTACACCAGCATATGGTTTCTCATGAAGCAGACATCTTAAATCATGCTTATAAGCAACTCTCTTCATGGCTTCCATTACTAACTGGTTGTGATCAACTGCGATGTTGGCTGTCTCATAGATAGGTGCTAATTCATGCTGTGCAGGAGCAACCTCATTATGCTGTGTCTTGGCTGTAACTCCCAGCTTCCACAGTTCCAGGTTCAGATCCTTCATGTATTCACCAACACGTTCCTTGATAACTCCGAAGTAATGATCTTCCATTTCCTGTCCCTTAGGAGCCGGAGCGCCAAACAGTGTACGACCTGCAAACATAAGGTCTTTTCTCTGCATATACAGATCCTTGTCTACCAGGAAATATTCCTGTTCAGGACCTACAGATGCAGTAACCTTAGTTGCTTCTGTGTTACCGAACAGTCTTACGATACGAAGTGCCTGCTCGCTTAATGCTTCCATGGAACGAAGAAGTGGAGTTTTCTTGTCAAGTGCTTCTCCTGTGTAAGAACAGAATGCTGTAGGAATGCAAAGGATCGTTCCGCATCCGGATTCTTTTAAGAATGCAGGAGATGTGATATCCCATGCTGTATATCCTCTTGCTTCAAATGTAGCACGAAGTCCACCTGAAGGGAAAGAAGATGCATCCGGTTCACCTTTGATCAACTCTTTACCGGAGAATTCCATTAACATTCTGCCTTCACTGTCGGGATGTGTGATAAAGGAATCATGCTTTTCAGCAGTAATACCTGTCAAAGGCTGGAACCAATGTGTATAATGTGTTGCGCCATTCTCAACTGCCCAATCCTTCATTGCCTTGGCAACAACATCTGCGGCTGCCATTGACAACTCACCGCCATGTTCCATTACTCTTGTTACTTCCTGAAATACTTTTTTAGGAAGTCTTTCTCTCATCTTTGCAACAGTAAATACTTTGGATGCAAAAATATCTTCCACGTTTAACAATTCGCTCATTTTATTTCCTCACTTTCCTATTACATTCTTTCTTCACTTACCCTGCACACTCATAAAATATTTGAATATGCAAAAAGGTGTCCCAAAAAATACTTTTGGAACACCTTTGTTCTTTGACTTATTTATTCATTTGATAGGCATATCATAACCGATTGTTTCTAAAAAATCAATAGCAAATTTAAAATTTTTATAATTTACTGCACAATGTAACCTCGAATACGCACTTAGGAACACGCAATGCCAACCTCGAAGGCTAACTTAGATACACGCAATGCCAACCTCGAATTCGCACTTCGTGCTTCTTCTCGGTCGCGTGCTTCGCACTATAAAAATACAAGGAACTCCCTTGTTTTGTGCAAGCACAAACTCGGGCTTCCTTGTATTTTTGCATTGCTTCATCAGATTTCGAACATCAGCTCTCCATAAGTTGGCATTGGCCATATGGAGCTGTCTACGAGCATTTCGAGTTTATCGACGGGTTTTCTTAACTCTGTCATGGCAACATCCACAACATCTTTGTAGTAGAATGCTCTTTCTTTTGCATTTTCTATGGCATTTGCCTTTGCTGTGCACTCTTCCAGATGCTCTAATGCATTCTTGGCCTGTGCAAGCAGTCCGTCTACCTTGATAAGCAATTCTGTCTGAGCTGTCGCCGGAGCACCTGCTTCTTTTACAGTGACTACTGTATTTGCCAGTTCACCTGTAAAGGCTGCAACTGCAGGAATAATGTCTTTTCCAGCCATATCGATCATGGTCAGGGCTTCGATGTTGATCGTCTTGGCATAAGTTTCATAAATGATCTCTTCTCTTGACTCTAATTCCACTTTCGTAAAGATTCCGAACTTCTCGAACAGTTTTACTGCCTTGTCAGTCGTAAGCGTAGGAGCTGCTTCGATCGTAGACTGAATATTTGGAAGTCCTCTTCTCTTTGCTTCCTCATACCATTCCTTTGAGTAGCCGTTTCCGCTGAACAGGATTCTCTGATGCTTTGTCATATATTCCTTGATCAGATCATGTACGGCCATATCGAAGTTCTCAGCCTTTTCCAGACGATCCGCTGCCTCGCAGAATGCTTCTGCCACAATCGCATTGATCGTTGTGTTCGGAGAAGCAATAGAATCAGAAGAACCTACTGTTCTGAACTCAAATTTATTGCCTGTAAAAGCAAAAGGTGATGTTCTGTTTCTGTCTGTTGCATCTTTAACAAAGTCTGGAAGTGTGGATACACCTGTTGCCAGCTTCTCGCCCTTCTTGGCGCTGGATGCAACACCTGTCTCAACTAACTGCTTTACGACATCCTCCAACTGTTCGCCAAGGAAGATAGAGATAATAACAGGAGGTGCCTCGCTCGCACCCAGTCTTCGGTCATTTCCAACATCAGCAGCAGACTGACGAAGCAGATCAGCGTGTGTGTCAACTGCTTTCATAATGCAGGCAAGAACCAGAAGAAACTGAATATTTTCATTAGGTGTATCACCCGGATCTAACAGATTGATCCCGTTGTCTGTTGTAATTGACCAGTTATCATGCTTACCGGAACCACTCACACCTTCATATGGCTTTTCATGAAGCAGACACCTCATGTTATGCTTTATGGCAACTCTCTTCATGGCTTCCATGACCAACTGATTATGATCTACCGCAATATTGGCAGTCTCATAGATAGGAGCCAATTCATGCTGTGCAGGAGCCACTTCATTGTGCTGAGTCTTGGCAGTCACGCCCAATTTCCACAATTCCTCATTCAGATCCTTCATGTAAGCGCCGACACGCTCCTTGATAACACCAAAATAGTGATCTTCCATCTCCTGCCCCTTAGGAGCCGGAGCACCGAATAAAGTACGTCCTGCGAACATCAGATCTTTTCTTTGCAGATACAGGTCTTTATCCACCAGAAAATATTCCTGCTCTGCACCTACGCTGGCTGTAACCTTAGTAGCTTCTGTATTGCCAAATAAACGCACGATACGAAGTGCCTGTTCATTCAATGCTTCCATAGATCTTAATAATGGGGTCTTTTTATCGAGTGCTTCACCTGTATAGGAACAGAAAGCTGTAGGGATACATAGAATCACGCCACATGCAGATTCCTTTAAAAATGCCGGAGATGTGATATCCCATGCTGTATAACCTCTTGCTTCAAATGTTGCGCGAAGTCCTCCAGACGGGAAAGAAGAAGCGTCAGATTCGCCTTTGATCAGTTCTTTTCCGGAAAAATCCATAAGCATTTTTCCTTCTTCATCGGGATGTGTTACAAATGCATCATGTTTCTCTGCAGTGATGCCTGTCAATGGCTGAAACCAATGTGTATAATGGGTCGCACCATGTTCAACAGCCCAGTCCTTCATAGCCTTTGCAACGACATCTGCTGTTGCCATAGAAAGTTCTCCACCATGCTCCATGACACGGATCACTTCCTGAAACACTTTTTTAGGCAGCCTTTCCCTCATTTTGGCTACTGTAAATACGTTCGATGCGAATAGTTCTTCAACATTTAGCAGTTCGCTCATTATCTTCTTCCTCACTTTCGGTATCAAGAAATTGTGTAATTTACCATCTGTTTTATCATACCATATTAACCGCTATATTGCACAGTAGTGAATACTACACAATGTTTATTTTTGTAGCATATTCCTATAAACATTTTGCACAATAAAAAAACAGCACATTTCAATTTTGTTTAAAATGTACTGCTTTATTTATCTAATTTGCCTTAACACGCATGAGGTCATATTGTTGCGGAGTCACATCCAGTTGTACATATAATACCTGCTTGGAATGAGGACAGCTCTCTACTGCTTCCCCTTCTTCGTTATACATGGCAAGTACCTTTGCCTCTACGTTGCTTCCATCCGGTTTCATGATCTCGATGGTATCTCCAACACAGAACTTGTTACGCTGTTCAAACTTTGCAAAGCCTCTTTCATCAATCGCTTCTACGATTCCAAGATAAATATACTCGTTAACATAAGTGTTGTTATCATAGATCTGAGTTTCTTCACTTGGCTTGCCAAAATAAAATCCTGTCGTGAACTGTCTGTAAGTACACTTGGCGATCTCTGCCCGATACCAGTCCATGTTTGCCTGATATTTCTCCGGAGATTCCAGATAGTCATCAATTGCCTTTCGATAGGTTCTCGCCACACATGCCACATATAATGCAGTTTTCATACGTCCTTCAATCTTGAGACTGTCAATTCCTGCCTCTATGATCTCCGGAATATGCTCGATCATACACAGATCCTTGGAATTGAAGATATAGGTTCCTCTTTCATTCTCATAGACCGGAAGATATTCGCCCGGACGTTTCTCTTCCACAACTGCATATTTCCAACGGCAGGGATGCGTACATGCTCCCTGATTGGCATCTCTTCCCGTAAAATAATTAGACAAAAGACATCTGCCGGAATAGGAGATACACATTGCGCCATGTATAAAACTCTCAATCTCCATTTCATCGGGGATATGCTTCCTGATTTGGGCAATTTCTTTTAACGAAAGTTCTCTTGCAGATACCACCCTCTTAGCGCCCTGCTGCCACCAGAACAGATATGTCTGATAGTTTGTATTATTGGCCTGTGTTGAAATATGAATCTCAATCTCAGGACAGACTTCCTTTGCGATCATAAACATACCAGGATCTGATATGATCAGGGCATCCGGCCCGATTCCCTTTAATTCCTCAAAATAGGCTCTGGCGCCTTCCAGATCATCATTATGTGCCAGAATATTGGCTGTTACATATACCTTTACTCCATGTTCATGAGCAAAAGTAATCCCTGCAGCCATGTCTTCCATAGAGAAATTTTTGGCTTTTGCACGAAGTCCAAAAGCCTCTCCTCCAATATAAACGGCATCTGCGCCGAATATGACTGCTGTTTTTAATACTTCAAGACTGCTGGCTGGAACCAGCAATTCCGGTTTTTCTCTTCTCATTTCTTACTACTTCACCATGCCTTTCAAGTATGTTTTTTGGTGGACAACGTCACACCATCTGCAACAGGCAGTATCACAGTCTCCAATTCCTCATGATGCGTCAACGCATACAGATATTCTCTCATTCTGTTATGGATCGTGCGATTGCGTCTTGTAACTGCATACTTCGATTCCACAATATCTCCATCCTGCAAAATATTATCTGATACCAGAATCCCACCCGGTTCGAGCAGTCTTAAAATATCCGGCAGAAAATGAATGTACTGCCCTTTGGCCGCATCCATAAAGATAAAGTCAAAAGTTTCGTCCATGCCCGCAAGTATTTCAACGGCATCTCCTTCCAACAGCGTGATCATTTCATTTTTACCGGCTTTGGTGAAATTCTCCTTTGCAAGCGGAATCCTTTTCTCATACTTTTCTATTGTTGTGATATGACATCCTTCTGGTGCATACTCACTCATCAATAACGCAGAAAAACCAATGGCCGTTCCTACCTCCAGAATCTTCATGGGTCTGCCCCATGTCAGCAGAAACTTCAACAAACTCTGCATCTGCGGTCTGATAATCGGTACATTGGTTTCCTTTGCATATTTCTCAAGCTCATGCAGATAGGGAGGATTCCCGGAATCAAAGGAATGAATAAAAGTCGTCATTCTTTCATCTGCTATCAATTGCTTTCCTCCGTTCCTTCCTCATCCTGTCCACACATTATTTCCAGCATTTCTTCTACAGACATGGCAGTATTCAGTTCATAGGTTCCCGGCTTGATCTGACCCTTATATTCTGATAACATTTCCTGTACATAAAATACATTTGCGTTATCGATCAATCCCTTATTCTCCAGTAACTTACCTACATCTTTGCTATCCTGATCGGCAGAGATCACAACGCTGACCGTTCTGCCATCACCTTCATCTTTGGGAATATCCGCAAATACCTGAAAGCCAAAATCGTAGGCGCCCACAGCAAGTTTGAACACAACAATAATGACAACTGCCGCAATGGCAATTCTGGCTATCATAGCGGTAATAGCACCCAAAAGCTGCTTTATATCCATACTGTCTCCTCCATGCTAGTACATTCTGCAAACTGCCTGTTTACTCAATCTCCATAATGATAGGAAGTATCATTGGTCTTCTCTTTGTCTTCTTCCATACAAATTCGCCTAAAGTATCCTTGATCGTTCCTTTGATCTTGCCCCAGTCAGTTACATTTTTCTTCAGACAACTGATAACTGCCTTCTCAATGACCTTATGCGCCTCATCCATTAAAGCATCGGATTCTTTCACATAGACAAATCCACGGGATACAATGTCAGGTCCCGCCAGCAATTCGCCTGTTGACCCGTCCAGAGACATGACTACGATCAGAATACCATCTTCTGCCAGATGCTGTCTGTCACGCAATACCACATTTCCAACATCACCTACGCCCAGACCATCTACCAGAACCGTACCAACAGGCACTTTGCCTGTTACTGCGGCACCATTATTGTCCAGCTCCAGCACATCGCCTGAGCTTAAGATAAAGATATTGTCCTTATCATATCCAAGTTCTGATGCGATCCTTGCCTGCGCCTTCAGGTGCTTGTATTCACCATGAACAGGTACTGCATACTTGGGCTTTGTCAATGTATAGATCAGTTTGATCTCTTCCTGGCAGGCATGTCCCGATACATGTGTATCCTGGAAAATAACATCCGCACCCTTCTTGCAAAGTTCATTGATGACTTTGGTAACAGCCTTCTCATTACCAGGAATCGGATTAGATGAGAAAATAACGGTATCTCCCTGATTAATGGATATCTTCTTATGCATACCACTTGCCATGCGGCTAAGTGCTGCCATACTCTCTCCCTGGCTTCCTGTTGTGATAATAACTGTCTTATCCCTTGGATAATTCTTTAATTTTTCAATATCGATCAGTGTATTCTCAGGTATATTGATACGGTTCAGGTTAGAAGCTGTTTCAATAATATTGACCATACTTCTTCCTTCTACCACTACCTTTCTGCCAAATTTATAAGCAGTATTGATGATCTGTTGTACTCTGTCCACATTAGAGGCAAAAGTTGCAATGATGATCCTTGTCTTCTTATGTTCTTCAAATAATGTATCAAATACACTTCCAAGTGTTCTCTCAGAAGGTGTAAATCCCGGTCTTTCAGCATTGGTACTGTCACACAGCAATGCCAGAACACCCTTCTTGCCAAGTTCTGCGAATCTCTGCAGATCGATCGTATCTCCATATACAGGCGTATAATCTACCTTGAAATCTCCTGTATGCACTACGATTCCTGCAGGAGAGTAAATTGCCAGAGCTGCTGCATCTACAATACTGTGATTGGTCTTGATAAACTCAATTCTAAAGCAGCCCAGATTAATGCTCTGACCAAATTTTACAACCTTTCTTCTGACATTATGGATCAGGTTATGCTCTGTCAGTTTATTCTCAATGATACCCATTGTAAGCTTGGTAGCATAAACAGGAACATTCAGTTCTTTCAGTACATATGGCAAAGCGCCAATATGATCTTCGTGTCCGTGTGTAATGACAAAGCCTTTTACCTTATCCGCATTATTCTTCAGATAAGTAATATCAGGAATTACCAGATCTACACCCAGCATATCATCTTCCGGGAAACTAAGACCGCAATCCACCACAACAATACTGTCTTCATATTCAAAGGCAGTAATGTTCATACCAATTAGCTCAAGACCTCCTAAAGGAATGATCTTAAGCTTCGACGTATTTTCTTTTTTATTCTGTTTCAAAATAAACCTCCATTAAAATTTTCTATCTATAACAGCACCCCGCTGTTGTTACCATTTACTTAACAAAATAAACGCTACTGCCCATACGTGCAGTAACGGTCCATCATTTCATTCATCAGATAAGGTCAATATCCTCCAACATATTCTCAAATACTGCTGAAACAGCATCGAACTCTGTATCATCCTCTACCATACTGTACACACGTTCCTCTGCATCTGCCTCAGATATATCCTTGAGAATATATGCTTCGCCCTCTTCGTCTTCCTCTGCATCTGTTACCAGAATATAATTCACACCACCGATCGTGGTCTGTTCCAATACATAAAAATCAACAGCTTCTTCACCGTCCGGCACAAAGGTAATCTTCTCCACTATGCGTTCTCCTTATTCTTACGCAGGTCAAGAAATCCCTGCAAAATAAAAACTGCCGCTATTTGATCGACGTATTCCTTACGGTCTTCACGTCTGATACCGGCTTCCATCATTGCTTTATCTGCTGCTACTGTTGTTAACCGCTCATCCCAGAGATGCACTGTCAGTCCCGTTCTGCGTTCAAGCATTTCTTTAAAGGCGAGCGTTTTTTCAACACGCTCACCTAAGGAATCATTCATATTCTTGGGATAGCCAAGCACGATTTCTTCTACCTCATACTCTACTATCAGTTCTTCGATTCTTGCTAATGTCTGACGCAGTTTATTCTCTGACTTTCTACGTACGATCTCAATTCCCTGAGCAGTAATGAGCAGTGGGTCACTTATCGCTACACCAACCGTCTTTGACCCAAAATCCAGTCCCATTATTCTCATTTAAATTCTCCTGTTAACCGCTTGTCCCCTTACCGCTCACCCTGTAAGCAGGTAAAAATCCATGCATAATCTGCTTATTATTTAATTCCAACCGGAATTTCTAATGTATGCCTTGAGCATTTCTTCTACAAGTTCATCACGCTCTACCTTCATAATCAAGGCTCTCGCATTCTTATGGCTGGTAATGTAAGTAGGATCCCCTGACATAATATAACCTACGATCTGATTGACCGGGTTATACCCCTTCTCTGTTAAAGCAGCATATACAGAAGCCAGCACATCCTTAACCGTAGAAGCTTCTTCCAACTCCTCCGGAACAATCTGAATATATTGTGTCTGTGTTAAATCCTCCATCTGTCATGCTCCTTTCCATTACTGTACACTCAACAAACAAAACATGTAAATTTTCTGTGAACAGATACATATTTTCGAGAGGTATCAATGTCTGTATCATTTATCATACTCTAATTTGTTTGAAAATTCAATGAAAAGTTATCGTAGTTGTATCTAATATTAAAATTTCATCATTTATTGAATCTTTTATCATTCCGGTCACCAGTCTGTTGCGGCAGTCCTTATCTGATGCTAATGCAACCTTTACATACTCCCTGGTATGACCGATCCAGTATTCTCTGCCATCAATTTCCTTCTTTTCCTCCAGAAGTACTTCTTCCTGTCTGCCGATATAATAAGTGCGGAATTCTTTTGACTGTCTTTTCTCCATTTCAAGAAGTATATTACTGCGTCTGGTTTTGTCTTTCTCTGCAATCTGTCCCTCCATAATCGCAGCACGTGTTCCTTTACGCTTGGAAAACTTAAAAATGTGCATCTCATAGAAACAGATTACTTCCAGAAACCGTCGCGTTTCTTCAAATTCTTCTTCGCTCTCCTGTGGAAATCCGACAATCACATCCGTTGTAACAGCCGGATGTTCAAATGTCCTGCGCAGCAGTTCTACTCCCCGTCTGAATTCTTCCGGTGTATAATGACGATTCATTCTCTTTAGAGTCGCTTCGCTTCCACTCTGAAGAGAAAGATGGAAATGAGGGCACAAAGTCTTTAATCTACCAATTCCCTGTGCAAACTCTTCTGTGATGAGTCTGGGTTCGAGAGAACCAAGCCGCAATCTGCTTACTCCCGGAATCGCATCTACTTCCTCCAATAATTTCAGAAGATGCCGGTTCGTTTCCGCACCGTATATTGCCCTGCCCTTTTCTTCAAAATCAATTCCATAGGAACTGATATGAATTCCGGTAAGGACAAATTCCTGATAACCGGCCTTTGCAAGTCCTGTGATCTCTTCCACAATATCTTCGCTCTTTCTGCTTCTGACTCTGCCTCTTGCAAAAGGAATCAGACAATAGGAACAAAACTGGTTGCATCCATCCTGAATCTTAATATAAGCTCTGGTGTGCTCCTGTGTTCCTGTCAGCTTCATCTCCTCATACTCATCTGTATGATTGATGTCAATGACCGCATCTTCTTCTACCCCATTCATGTAATTCTCAAGGATTCTGACCAGATCTTTCTTTCTGTTATTACCGATCAGAAGATCAACGGCATCATCAGCCTTTGCTCCCTCAGTGTCAGACTGCACATAACAGCCTACAGCCACGACAATTCCCTCCGGATTCGTCTTCTTTGCTTTATGAAGCATCTGTCTGCTCTTACGGTCTGCTATATTCGTAACAGTGCAGGTATTTACAATATAGATATCTGCTTTCTCTTCAAAAGGTACAATCTCATATCCTTTATCTTTCAATGACTGCAGCATAACATCCATTTCATAAGAATTTACCTTACAGCCCAGGTTATGAAATGCAACTTTTTTCGTCATATTAATCCTCATTTCTGCGCACGCTATTTGCACATAACGAGTTTGTACCAAGTGCGCACAGGCACAAACTTCATGTGTGAAAAAATACACTTTCACACTGGTTTCTTCGGTTCTGTTTTCCCATTTTATCTATGAGACGATAATATCTGTGCTCATTTTATACATTTACTGTCACAAGTAGCAATCTGTACACTTTTATTAGATATTTTCGTCATTTTTTATGACAACTGATTGGCATCTCTGGTTGACTTTTCCTGTATTTCCCTTTATTATTAAGTAAGAAGGTATGAGGTACGGTACATTGTATCGTTACCCAAATAACAAGGAGGTAGTCAGAATGAAGACTGTTCAAATTTCTTTAAACTCAATTGACAAGGTTAAGTCCTTCGTTAATGATATTACAAAATTCGATTATGATTTCGACCTCGTATCAGGCAGATATGTCATTGATGCAAAATCCATTATGGGTATCTTTAGCTTAGACTTATCTAAACCGATCGATTTGAATATCCATGCTGAAGGCAATGCTGATGAAGTTATGGAAGTTTTAAAGCCATACTTAATCTAGTCAATATACTTAGCAAATGTACAAACAAGAAATTCACCATGTATGATGCGGAATCATTACATGGTGTTTTTGTATATATATGATACTAAGGGTATAAACCATAAAAACACGATGTGCTCGCACAAAAGTGTTTTCATGGTTTCATATACCTCTCTACTCATTCCAACTAACTGTGATCACTTCATCTGTATCCAGTGCAGTCTGCACTAATGCATCAATACCCTCATCAAGATTCTTCTCATGTGCTCTGATCACCTTCAGATTAGGCTTCGTTACAGGATGTTTTGCCACAAAGATCGTACAACAGTCTTCAAAAGGCAGAATGGAAGTTTCATAAGTATTGATCTTCTCAGATACTTCTACAATCTCCTGTTTATCAAAGCCGATCAACGGTCTGTATACAGGAATGGTACACACATCATTGGTCGCCATCAGTGACTGCATGGTCTGTGAAGCTACCTGACCTATACTTTCACCTGTGATCAGTCCCAGACAATCATTTTCCTTAGCAATATGCTCTGCAATACGCATCATGTATCTTCTCATTATGATTGTCAGTTCATCATGAGGACACTTCTCATAGATATATAACTGGATATCTGTAAAATTGATAACATGCAGATTGATCGGTCCACTGTAACGTGATACGAGTTTTGCCAGATCTACTACTTTCTGTTTTGCACGTTCACTGGTATATGGCGGTGCATGGAAATAAACCGCATCTATCTTCACGCCACGCTTGGATATCATATAACCTGCTACAGGAGAATCAATGCCTCCTGACAGAAGAAGCATACCCTTTCCATTCGTGCCGATCGGCATACCGCCGGGACCCGGAATCACGACTGAATAGATGTAGATTTTCTCACGAACTTCTACATGGAGCATCACATCAGGTTTATGCACATCTACACGTATCTCCGGAAAAGCCTTCAAAATAGCCTCTCCCAAATCACAGTTGATCTCCATGGAGCATTTGGGATAATTCTTTCTGGCGCGTCTCGCCTCTACCTTAAATGTAATATTCTTATCAGGATATACGGAATCCATATAAGCTACTACATCCTCACACAATTTCTCAAATCCTTCATCTTCTACATGAACGACCGGACAAATTGCAGAGATACCGAATACTGTCTTTAAATTATCTACTGTTTCATCAAAATCAAAATCTGTCAATGCATTTACATAGATTCTGCCCTGTGTTTTAGTTACTTCAAATTCACCTTCACAACGGGTCAGTGCATATCTGATCTGATCACAAAGCCTATCTTCAAAGATATATCTGTTCTTACCCTTTACGCCAATCTCAGCGTACTTTATCAAAAATGATTTATACATATTTTATTCCTTTCATACTAATGCCTGGTGTAACGACGAAGCATAGGTATCATATCATACATTTGCTGTAATGTATAGTCAATTTCCTCCTGAGTTGTAAAGACACTGAAGCTGAAACGCAGTGTGGAATCCAGATATCTCTTCTCCACTCCTATTGCCTGTAATGTAGAGGAAGTTGTTGCCTTATGTGCGGAACAGGCACTTCCTGCTGATACGCAGATACCTCTGTTCTCCAGTGAATGTAACAATACTTCACTACGGATTCCTCCAATGGATACACTGACTACATGTGGTGCACTGTCTTTTCCTGTCAGACCATTGATCCTGACATCCTCTATACCTGTCACGCCCTGGATAAAACGTTCCTTTAGCGCATAAAGTCTTTCATTTTCTGCCTCAAGATTCTGGTAAATCTTCTCAACTGCCAATGCCATTCCTGCAATTCCCGGTACATTCTCCGTTCCTGAACGCATACCTTTTTGCTGTCCACCACCATATATGATCGGTCTTACCTTTACTCTCTCGTTCATATAAAGGAACCCAACACCCTTCGGACCATGAATTTTATGTGCACTGACGGAGAGCAGGTCAATATTCATCTTCTTAGGAAGAATCCTGAATTTACCAAATCCCTGCACTGCATCCACATGAAATACTGTATTTGGATTCATTCTCTTGATCAATGCGCCTGCTTCTGCTATCGGCTGCAATGATCCGATCTCATTGTTTGTATGCATAATAGATACTAATATCGTATCTCTTCTCATGGCGCGTTCCAGATCACACAATCTGATCACGCCGTTTGAATCCACCGGCAGATAAGTCACTTCAAAACCCTGCTCCTGCAGATATGCACAAGTCTGCAGAATTGCCGGATGTTCGATCTGTGTCGTAATAATATGTCTGCCCGCACGACAATTGGCAAATGCTGTACCGATAAGAGCAATATTATCTGATTCTGTTCCGCCTGAGGTAAACAGGATTTCCTTTTCCTGTACCTTAAGACATCTCGCTATTGTTTCACGTGCATAGCGAAGATATTTCTCACTCTCTACGCCCTTAAAATGCATGCTGGATGGATTGCCGTAATCTTCACACATAATCTTGGTCATAAGAGCCGCTACCTCCGGCAGACACCTTGTGGTAGCAGAATTGTCTAAATATACTTCCATGTCAACCTCCGTTCTGAACCGTAGTCCTTACAATTCAGAAGTATCTTATTATTATATGATATTCAAACTCATGTTTTTTGTGTCCTATGTAACACTTTATCTTAGCACGAAATAAGGGGTTTGAAAAGAATAGAATCTTTATTCCCGCCGATACTCCAATATCTCTTCCAGCTTCTTGCGGGGTCTCTGTGCCGGTGTTTCATCAGGGTATCCTACTGCAACTGCACTGATGATCTGGTCTGCAGTATCAAGGTAAGCCTCCAGTTCCGGATATGCAAAGCAGGTATTGGCAATCCACAAAGTACCAAGTCCCAGCTCCTGTGCCTGTAATAACATATTCTGAATAGATGCCCCGATAGACAGTGCATCGCACTGTTCTACAATACGTCCGTCTTCTTGGATCGGAATAAATGGAGATCTTCCGTTGTAAATTGCATTCCCGTTCATACCGATCCTGATTCCTTTCTGTGTCTTTTTCTTCTAACGGTTTTTCTATAAAAGTATATTAACTTCAAAAAACCCCACCGGCATACATTGCCAGTGGGGTATATACATATCTGATCAATCATCATATCCGTTAGGATTCTGTGACTGCCATCTCCAGCTATCTTCGCACATTTCCTTAATTCCATACTGTGCTTTCCAGCCAAGTTCTCTCTCAGCCTTGGATGCATCGGAATAGCAGGTTGCGATATCGCCTGCACGTCTTGGCTTGATCTCATAAGGAATCTTAATACCAGTTGCAGCTTCAAAGTTCTTTACAATATCAAGTACACTGTATCCTACACCTGTACCAAGATTGTAAATGCACAGACCAGCCTTCTCCTGGATCTTCTTGAGTGCCTTTACATGTCCAACAGCCAGATCCACTACATGGATATAATCTCTGACACCAGTTCCATCAGGAGTATCATAATCATTACCAAATACACCGAGCTGTTTCAGTTTGCCTACAGCTACCTGTGTGATATAAGGCATCAGATTGTTAGGTACGCCATTCGGGTTCTCACCGATCAGACCACTCTTATGTGCTCCAATTGGATTGAAGTAACGAAGAAGGATAACATTCCATTCCGGATCTGCTTTCTGCATGTCCATCAGAATCTGCTCCAGCATGGATTTCGTCCAGCCATAAGGGTTTGTACACTGTCCTTTAGGGCATTCTTCTGTAATAGGAATGAAAGCAGGATCACCATATACTGTAGCAGATGATGAGAAAATAATGTTCTTGCAATTATGCTTTCTCATTACGTCAACTAATGTTAAAGTACCTGCGATATTATTATTATAATATTCCCAAGGCTTCACAACAGATTCACCTACTGCCTTAAGACCTGCAAAATGGATACAGGAATCAATCTTTTCCTTACTGAATATTTCTTCAAGCGCATCTCTGTCAAGGATATCAGCCTTATAAAAAGTCACTGGCTTACCTGTGATTTTCTCTACTCTCTGTAATGATTTCTCACTTGCATTGGAGAGGTTATCTAATACAACTACATCATAGCCTGCATTCTGTAATTCAACTACTGTATGGCTGCCGATAAATCCGGCACCGCCTGTAACTAATATTGCCATAATCTACCTCTTTTCCGCGTCACTATGTACGCATCATAATTTAGTGCGTTAAATTATTATCATTATTTGTTTCTACTATATCCTTTTTATTTCTAAAAAGCAATAGCATATTCATCTCTTTTTCACCCATTATGAACCATGTTTTTTCCATTGACATGTAAAATTCACATATTTTTTGTACCAGTCATACAATAACATTAAATGCATCTGAGCACATCTAAAGGAGGTCCACATGCCCGCAACTGACTTTACCATTCTAGGCGGTGATAAACGTATCGCCTATATCGCACCAGTGCTGGCCGCCAGAGGCTATCGCATCACCTGTTTCCATACCTCCTCCATTCCTTTGGAAAATAACCCTGCGATCTGCCATGTTTCTTCTATAAAAAAGGCATTGGAAAATACTTCTGTCATCATTGCAGGTATTCCATTTGCACAAAATGACCTACTCTACTGTGAGCAGGAATCTGCACCTGTTCATATTTCCCAGTTACAGCGTTATCTGCGAAAGCACCATAAACTGTTTGGCGGCGTGATTCCTGATGGCTTTCGCAAAACCTGCGAAGAACGTGGAATTGCCTGCTATGATTTTATGAGTGATGAACCTCTGGCACTTTCCAACGCCGTATCTACTGCTGAAGGAGCTATTCTGGAAGCCCTGAGAAACAAAGGAACCACCCTCCATCACAGTGATGTTCTGATACTTGGCTATGGCAGATGTGGCAGGATTCTCACAGACAAACTGCTGGGTCTGTCTGCCAAAGTCACAGTATGCAGTTCAGACCACAGCGAACTGGCTCTGGCACTGGCTCTCGGTGCCGACTCACTGCCGCTTGCAGAACTGGCATCCCATATCGGCAAATATGAATATATCTTTAACACCATACCTGCCTGTGTACTTGACAGAAAATGTCTGGAACAGATTACTCCTTCATCACTTGTGATCGATATCGCGTCCAACCGCAGCGGTTCTGATTATACAGCCGCCAGAGAACTTGGCACCCCGATCCTGTTCTGTCCTGGTCTGCCCGGTAAATATGCTCCTCAAAGCAGTGCAAAACACCTTACTGATTACATTCTAAATTACTGTGACCTGCCTGTCCCTCAGGTAATTTCAAAATCCATCTAATAAGGAGAATTATATGAAACTGGAAAATAAGAAAATCGGTATTGCCTTTACCGGCTCCTTTTGCACTTTTGAAAAAGCATTCACAGAGTTGAGAAAACTTAAAAAAGCCGGCGCAGACCTGTATCCGATCATGTCACCTGCATCCTCGACGATCACAAGCCGTTTCGGTACCCCGGATGAATACAGTGAACAGATCAGACAAATCACCGGGCACGATATTATCCATAAAATTGAAGAAGCCGAACCAATCGGACCCAAATCCTGTCTGGATGCCCTGGTCATTCTCCCCTGCACTGGCAATACTGCTGCCAAACTGGCAAACGGCATCACAGATACAGCCGTTCTCATGGCAGCCAAGGCACATCTGCGCACCAATAAGCCTCTGGTCATCGCGATTTCTACCAATGACGGACTTGGTATGAATCTGAAAAATATCGGTCTTTTATGTAATAGCAAGAACATATACTTCGTTCCCTTTGGGCAGGATAATTATGAGAAAAAGCCAAATTCTCTGGTGGCTCATATGGAACTGCTGCTTCCCACCCTGGAACTGGCTCTGGAGCATAAACAATATCAACCTATTCTATTAGACCATATAAGAGAGAAGGCATAACAATGTGTGGAATTGCAGGTTTTAGCAACTTCAAGATTAATTATAAAGAAGATTCCTCCAGGTGGTACCAGCTACTTGAACGGATGAACCAGCGTCAAAAACACAGAGGACCTGATGAAGACGGAGTATTCCTTGACCGCTTCTGTGGACTGGCGCATGTCCGTCTTTCAATTCTGGATCTTGCCGGTGGCAGTCAGCCCATGACCAGACAGCTTGGGAACCATCGTGTAACAATCGCATATAATGGTGAAATCTACAATATGCCAACCCTGCGCAGAGAATTGTCCAGAGAAGGAATTGAATTTCAGACCTCTTCTGATACAGAAGTCATCCTCCAAAGCTACCTTTTATGGGGCATTGATTTCGTTAAACGGCTTAACGGCATATTCGCATTTGCACTCTGGGATGAATATCTGCAGAAACTTTTACTGTTTCGGGATGCTTTAGGCGTGAAACCACTGTTCTATACTTTTCTGGATGGAACCCTTATCTTTTCTTCCGAAATAAAAGGCATTCTGACCTATCCGGACTTTCGGCCTGTCATTGACAGGGATGGATTGTGTGAAATATTTGGTCTGGGGCCAGCCAAAACATATGGCAAAGGGGTATTGAAAGGAATTGATGAACTTCTGCCCGGGCATTATCTGGAATTTGACGGTTCCAGTATCCATACATTTCCATTCTGGACTTTGGAAAGCCATCCACACGAAGAGAGTTGGGAGGAAACCGTTGACCATACCCGTTTTCTCATTACTGATGCCGTCCGTATGCAGATGCTCTCGGATGTTCCTGTATGTACCTTTCTCTCCGGAGGAATCGACAGCAGTCTGGTCACTTCTATCTGCAGTCGTAAGCTTAACGAACAGGGGAAACGTCTGAATACTTACTCCTTTGACTTTAAAGACAATGATATTCATTTTCAGGCAAATGCCTTCCAGCCATCTCAAGACAGACCCTGGGTAGACAAAATGATCGCATACGCCAGAACCAACCATATATATCTGGAGTGTACCAACAGTCAGCTCTATCAATACCTCTTTGAAGCTGTAGAAGCCAGAGATCTGCCCTGTATGGCTGATGTTGAAGCATCCATGCTCTTTTTCTGCAGACTGGTATCCGCCAGACACCGCGTTACTCTGACCGGAGAATGTGCTGATGAGATTTTCGGCGGATATCCCTGGTTCCATAAAAAGGAATGCTTTGATGCTGACTGCTTTCCCTGGTCCATGGATTTTTCCCCCAGAACCATGCTCCTCAAAGACTCTGTACTGGAACTTCTGCCACTCAAAGAATACGCCCATGCCGCTTATCAGCGAACCATTGACGAGACACCCTTACTTTATGGAGAAAAGGGGGAAGAGAAAAGGCGCCGTGAAATTTCCTACCTTAATCTGCGCTGGTTCATGCAGACACTCCTTGACCGTATGGACCGGACCAGCATGCATGCAGGACTGGAAGCCAGAGTTCCCTTTGCTGACAAGCGCATCGTAGAATATGTCTGGAATGTACCCTGGAATATGAAATGCAAAGATGGTGTTGCCAAAGGACTTTTGCGTGCTGCTGCCAGAGACTATCTGCCACCGGAAGTACTCTCACGCCGCAAAAGCCCCTACCCCAAGACCTACGATCCTGCTTATGAATCCCTGCTTCGCACTGAATTGATAAAAGTCATATCCGATAAAACCGCTCCCCTCAATGAACTGATCGACTGCCAGAAAGTTTTGGCATTTTTCGACTGTCCAAGTGATTATGGCAGACCTTTTTATGGTCAGCTTATGGCAGGTCCTCAGTTACTCGCCTATCTTCTTCAGATCAATTACTGGTTATTGCATTATCAAATTTGCATTGAAATTTAACAGACTATTCTGTAAATTATGCGGTTTTATGTGATTTTTAATATATAATTTGTGGATAATGTGGATAATTTTGTGGATATGTCTACATTGTCTGTTATTTATTGTGCATAAAAAGAGAATCACCCATACTATTTGGAATAGATGATTCTCTTTTTCTTTATTTCTTATAAAATTTTATTGACATTGTACATTGTCCACCCTGTTCATCCAGCCAGACCTGCCATTGTATCAAATATACCGTCTGTTCTTTTCCATTATGGTCACTGTGCTGCATCACTACGACTGAAATTTCATCCTGTATTCCTGATACTTCAATTTCCAGATATCCTCTGCTTCCAGCTATGATAATCTTATTGCCCTCAATTACCGGCTCATACATCGTTACCAGATTTTCTATAACTGTTTCTGTCTTTTTTGCCCTTTCAAAGGCATCCGTTACACACAGAGTCAATTGGTCGGATTTTTCATCCGTTATGATCTTTCTTGTTATTTTCTGAATACAGTCCTCCGGATACGCCTGTGCAAAAGATATAGTCAGTTCTTTGTCCTTTTCATTCCACTCAAAAACATCTGCTGCATAACTGCGCCCTGCACACTGTTCCATCCCATTGATGATCGGTACGGAATGTCCAAGGGAACGATTACACAATATTCCATATCTGCCATCAGCAAAATAATCTCTGGTATACTCGCCCGCACCCAGATCTGCCAATAACATCTCACCTTCAAATACACACAGAAAATGTCCTATATCATTATGATTATGATTCTCATCATTATTTCCACCCTTGGCAGCATATCCGTTTCCGTCAGGATCTTTGCAGATCATCCATTGTGCAGATGGAAGCAGATCATAAGTCCATTGGTTATGTTCTTCCTGTTCCACCTGATTCGTATCATACTGCATCAGCCAGAGAATGTTACGCTCATTAGACAACAATCTGTAACAACTGTCTGAATCAAAAGAACGCGCAAGTGTATAATCTGGTGTTATGACCTGTGGATAACATGCTTTGAGATATGCTGTCAGCCCGGGCAGAAATTCTTCTTTGCTGCTTCCATCGGAGAAACTCACACTCACACCACCGCCAAAGTAACATTTTTGCTGAAAGAGTGCAATTTTATCGCACTTAGGGCGCTTCATCAGATTCACCTTCCCCTGCGTTTCTTCGTACAAAAGCTGCGCAAATCCTGTATAGAAACTCATTCCATATGCAAAATATCCCAATCCTTCTGTACATGCACCATCCTCTTCCATTCCATCCAGATAACATTGCAGTGCATCACAGACACGGTCGATAATAGACTGTTTCCAGCCCTCTGGCAGCCTGTCATCTTCCGGCTGCTGCATTTTCTCATACCAGTGAGACAGATAAATGGCTGCCATTCCTACCGAACCAGCACATACTGCTGCCCAGTTACATCGATCCTGTTCCCACCAGCTATAAGGTACTGTTGATGTCACAAAGGGCAATATCACTCTGTCTGTCACTTCTTTTACCACTCTGTCCACGGTATTCTCAGGCAGTCTGTCTCCCAGTATCTCTACTATTTCCATAAGACTTTGTGCCGTTTCCGCTGCGAACAGATCTATGGTCTTCTCATCCAGTGCTTCAAAATTCACATGTGCCGGAAGCGCCCAGAATTTTTCTGTGCAGATTTCGTCCATAACCTTTGCCAGTACTTCTACGTCTGCCTGTTTCTTTCCAAATTCCGACAAGATTGCAAATACGGTCAAATACTTTCTTCGCCCAAAATATTCGCCCTCATAAATAAGACGATTCCCTGTTTTCTTAAACAAAAAGAAGTCTTCCTCTTTCAGTTGCGGCATGGGCTGATTACGCAATTCATCCCCTGCCTTCTCTATATCCGTCCAAAACTTCTGCAAATACCCCTTTTGCTCCTGTGTCATATCCATTCCCCCAAATTATAAGATTCCTGACTGTTATAAATTAGTGTCAGCAGCGCATCGCTTTCTATATAAATTATCGCGCAAAATATCAACTTTGGCTACTGCTTTATGAAGGTTATACTCTCTTTTGGTATTCCTGAATCCGCTCATTGAGTTTATTTGCCTCATCTACTGCCTTTTTCCAACTGATCGCAGATATTACCCCATAAATGATCGTAATGGTCAGAATCATATATACTACACTTTTTATGTGAGTGATCGTATACCACCCAAATACATATCCGCACCCAAGAACGATAGCAATAATGATAAAATAATGAATAAGCGAAATCATAACAGCTTTTCTGGTAGATATTTTATCATCCGGATAGATCAATGTACTAAGTGCACAAAGAAAGGATGTAAACAAAATCTGCCAGAATATATCTGATGTGATAGAATCAATGGGATACAGAATATTAGTGAAAAAGCCGACTGCAAACAATTGGCCGGTAGTAATTGCCATAAATTTATTCAGAACCATTTTCATTTTTCTCATTTTCTCTCACCCTAACCTTTTAACCCAAGTTTACGTTTCAAATCAGGTACATATTGTCTGGAGATCATAAGCCTCTCCCCATTTTTCATACATACCTCATATCTGCCGCCCAGTGAAGGACTCAGATTCTTCACATGTACCAGATTGATGATCGTTGACTTGGAAGCCCTGAAAAAATCTGTATTCTGAAAATTGTCTTCCAGCTCATACAGCTTCATCTTTGTCTCATAAACTTCCTTTTCCATGTAAGCAAACACCCTGTTATCCACTGCTTCAAAATAGTATATATCTCTGGGCAGTATCTGCATGAGTTTATCCTCTTTGGATACAGTAATTTTTTCCCGTCCTGCTTTCAGTGCATAGATTGTACGAAGAAGTTGTTCATCCATGTTCCTGCATTTTATGATTATTTCTTCCTCTTCTCCTTCCATGCAATCCTGTATCGTAATTTTCATCTGATTCCCCCTCTCTTTTACCTGTCCTTTAACTTCCTGTTCCTTGTAATGATAACCGCTAATATAATAGCACAAAAAGCATATGCCATTAATAATAACATCTGTTCTTTTATACTCCATATATTGCCTGCCACAGTAACTGTGATTCCCATTTTATCACGATACACCGGAATCAATCCTTCCGGCATTCCAGCAAAGGTCTGCTCCACGATCTGCTGTGTACTTACCGCCCTCATCATGGACACACTATGCAGTATCGGAAGTGCCTTGAGAATTTTCTGTACTCCAATGGAAAGCTGTGACATCGGCAGATAAATACCTCCTGCAAAACCAACCAGAGTACCAATAATTGTCAGAATACCGCTCCACGCGCTGTTACTGTGTACGAATAATGCAATTACATATCCTATAGAAGAATACGTCAATGTGCTGCACATGATCATTCCTGTCAGTACAAAGACATCTTTTACCGAAAGCATATCATACCCTTTTAGAAAAAAGAATACCTCTCCCATTGTAAATGTCAGAAGACACATGAAAGTTCCGATGATCCATGCTGAGAAAATATATCCCAGTGCCAGATAAAGTCTTTTTACCGGTGTCACATAAAAAGCCATAATTCTCTTTCTCGTCTCATCCTGCACCATATTTCCAAGTACTGTCATTGTAACTGTCACTGCATTTACTGAAATAATTCCCGCAAGTGTCCACATCTGTATCAGATATGCTGCATTTTCCCTGTCCTGCGCCGTGATTTCCCGTCCACCATATTCTTCTATTACTGACAGCACATTCTCACTGTTCATTTTTCCAAGGAAAACAACCATCAGTCCCAATACGATCAACATAGACAGTAAGGAAAAAAATACTGCACTTCTATCCCTTAAATACACCAGACAGTTTCTCTTCGTCAAATAAAAGATTTCCCTCATTTCAACACCCATACCTTTCTACAAAACTTCCCCGGAACCTGTTCCGAGTGTTTTTCCCGTAATATTCAAAAAGACATCATCCATCGTTCCCTGTATCATTTCGAATCCATTGATATATGGCTTCACTTTGGCAAGTACAGGTATTGCATCCATGCTTTTTGCGACCTGCAAATGATAAGCCTCCTGTACTTTTTGATAAGAATGTCCCTGCAAAGCCTCTGTCAGTTCTGTTTCCTTATCCTGCATAGGGATTAATCGTAACGTATCTTCTGCATATTTTTCCTTTAATTCAAAAGGCGTACCGACCTCTTTTATCTTCCCGTTGTCCATAATCGCAATATGCTGCGCCCTGGCTGCCTCTTCCATATAGTGAGTCGTAAGAAAGACCGTCATCTGATTCTGGATACGCATCTGGTCTATGCTCTCCCATACCAGCCTGCGTGTTGCCGGGTCCAAACCTGTCGTTGGCTCATCCAGAAACAGCACCTCCGGTCTATTCAACAATGCAGCCGTAATCTCACACCGTCTCTTCTGCCCTCCTGACAGGTTCTCATATTTTCTGCTCCATACATCCTGCAGCTGTAGTCTCTCACACAGTTCTGTCACATGCTCCCTGAACGAATTCCTTTTCTCCCCGAAGAGAGCACCCCTTACATACAGATTTTCTTTAACAGTTAATTTATCATCCAGACAGTTGTTCTGCCAGACCACACCAATTTTCTTTCTGATCTGCGCATCTTCCCTACCTACGAGACAGCCATCAATCACTATCTCCCCTGCCGTTGGACGAAACAGTGTACACATCATATTGATCGTTGTAGACTTCCCTGCTCCATTCACCCCCAGGAATCCAAACAACTCACCTCTCTCCACAGAAAAGCTGATATCATCTACAGCCTTCACTTCCTTAAAATACTTTTTCAAATTATTTACTTTTATAATCGCATCCATCCTGTATCCACTCCCTTCACCTTTTCTACAGCATAGACGCAAAAACAGCCTACCACAATCAAATTGCGGTAAGCTGTTGATTTTGAATGGTAAGATGTAATTTTTAATAGAAAGATTAGCAAACACCCTGAGCAAGCATAGCAACTTCTAAAATTTTGAAGCCATATAATATTATAAGTGCGAAGTAATCATTGAACAATATCTATTACTAAAAATACTCTTATTAACTTCAATCAAAATAATATATACATATTACTTTGCTATTTCTAAAATTTCTGATATTGTGGAAAAAATTTGTCTAAAATTTTCAAATTTTTGTTTTTCAAGTGTTGGCACAACATAATATGCAAAATCTGTTTTTGATGAGTCTTGTATTTTTGACATATACCAATATGTATCCTCAGCATCTTCTGTACCTATTTCAATTCCATTAATTCTTATTACTTTCTTTGGTTTATCCAATATTAATTTTTTTCCATCTACCTCTTTTTGTAATGTCTCATAATCAAACAGAAATTCTATTGATAAATTCTGGGCATCTGCAATCTTCTTAAGATCATCGTTAGCAGGAATTACAAATGCATAGCCCTGCTTGTTTTTATGTTCTTTCCATTTCTTTCCATTAGAAAATTTATAATTTGCATCCAACTCAAATTCTTTAACACCAGCTTTATCATTGTCAAACATTCCTATAATAATTTTCCCCGAATCATACCGGGTGCTACATAAAATTTTGTTAAGTATACCTGCACCTGCAATTGCATTCTCCCTAGAATCATCTTTTAAAAGATTACAACTTTTTATATCATATGGGCACTCGTAATCAAACAATTTTTCCCAAGCAACTTTCAATATTTTTGCATCAGTTTTGCCCTCCGTCAATAGAACGGGCTTCTGACTAATTTTTAGTGCTACTTCTAATTCTTCAATAATCATTTCCATTTCATTATTTTTTTCTATCAATTTCTTATACTCTTCATATTGCTTCCTCATTATGTAAGCATAACCTAATTCTTCTGATAATGGCTTCAAACTATCTGCCATTTCAAAACTTACAATTTTAGACATGTTACTATCTTTATAACATCTGAATCCCTTTCCGAAATCCCTATACCCTATATCTACAAACGCAGGTGAATGTGTTGTCAAAAAAATCAAATTATTCTTACGATACACATTGTAAAAATCTTCTGCCATTTTTCTTGCCATATTAAACTCTAACGAATTTTCTGGTTCTTCAAACCCCCATATATATCTTTCACTTGCATTCTTTGAAATATAATTTAATATACTTGGAATATATCTTACTTGTATTCCATCTCCACGATCCTCCAGTCTTATAGTATCTGTATCCATCTTAGTTATTATTTTAAGAGTTTTATACAACTCCGACACATTATTAGGCGTTGCTATCGTTGACTCTATATTGGTTGCTTCTTTAAATTCATTACTTAATTCTTGTGTTGTTTTTCCAACATTCTCATACAGGGTATTCATTGTATCACTTAATAAAGCATTTCCTATCAATTTTCTTGTATAAACTGTTTCCTGAAGTCTTTCTAACATTTCATCAAAAATATATTTATCCTTTATAGCTGGAATATAAATATATTTTATATTATTTAAAAAACGAGTAAGAGATGCTTTACTTCTGGCATTAAAAGATCTTCCATTCTTTTTTAACAAAATTCCTACATTATCTGATATTTGTGGAAACTCATCTTCACGATTCCATTTTTTTGTAACTGTAAATTTCTCAGGCAAAGTTTTTCATATTGATTTCCTCTTATAAAAGTGACTTTAATTTGAATAAATTGTTTACCCTTTATTGTATCTTTTCTTACTTCTTCTAATCGCTTTAAATTGTAATTTTGTGAAAATTTATAGTCTCCTTGATTAATAATGTAATTATTAAAAAATAAATTTAATGCTCTTAAAACATTTGATTTTCCAACATCATTCTTTCCTGTAATAACATTAATATCTCCAACTCCAGTAATAACTGTTCTGTATATTGATCTAAAATATTGTATTTCAATTTTTTCAATCATTGTAGTCTCCACTTTTTTAACATATTCGTAATATCCCGATACCTATTCACCACTCGATAAATCTCCACGTATTCTATCTCAATCTTATACAGCACAACATAAATTGTTGTATATTCTCAAATCAAGCATATATCTCCTGAATAGCTTTTACTGCCATTTGTTCATTGTCTTTAGCAATATACTCTTTAATTTTATTTAAGTCCTCTGCCACAATAGGATTAATCCGCAATTTCATCATAGACTATATCCCAACAGATTTCTTAAGTTCATCCAAACTCATCCAGACATTTTCATCCTTTACAGCTTCTTCTGCTTCTTGTAATTTCATAAGCAGCTTCCTTTCAGCCTTTTCACCTTCATAATCCTCAAAATCCATAACAACAAACCTATCTCTGCCATTTTGGGTCAAAGGCACTATTTCTCCAACTTGGCAATTTTTTAATACTTCATTATAATTTCTTAAATCTTATACAGATAATACATTCGACATAAAATTAACCTTCTCTTTTGATATAATCAATTCGTCTTATATATATTATACGAAAAAAGGCTGTAACATTCAACGTGAAATTTTATGGCTTTAAAATTTATGTTCAACTCCACATCCTATATAAATCAACTTTTTGTCTTTCATAACGTTTTCTCCAATCATAAGTCTTCTTACATCTTATATAACCATTATAAAGCAGAAAATATTTTTACATAAAAAATCCCCACACATATGCACTCCTGCAATGTGTGGAGGTTCAAATTTTTATCCATTTGCACGGTCTTCTTGAATCAATATCTTACAAAATTTCATTATATGCAATGAGCTCAATAATTTTTTCATCCTCAATAATTTCCAATTTTTTTACCTTCATTTCCATTAATCCTTCAACAGTCTTATTTGGACTTATAGCTCTATCAATTAATAATGTTAGTGGAACATAAACATTATCTTCAAATCTCATCCCCAAATGAACGCCTTTCCCACATATTAATTTACTTTTTATATAATCAATTCTAATTTCAGATTGTGGTAATTTTCCATCCTTTACATAAAATACCGATCCTGTTTTCAAAATTTGGTAAACACAGGCAAACATACGAATCCTGTCTTTATTATCATTTAGCCGCTTTCTCATAGCCGGAGTTGTTCTAAAACTTCCAATATCTAATCCACTTTCGATTTCTTCAAATAATCGCTCCTTATCTATACGTGAATCAATATGGTGTATTGCCCATAAATGTTTCATTGCCCATTTTTTAAACTCAACATTGATAACTAAACCATTTTCTAAATAATAACGAAAAGTTTTGGGGAATAAACATTCTGCCGAAAAATCTTTATATAAGCTAAGACTTATGTCCGACCAATCCGGCATTGTATCTTGAACATACAACTGTTCTTTTGTAAGCATTCTTTTATCTCCCTCTCTTTTTATGAGTCAGAAAAAGCGCCTGTACATAACGTACAGACGCTTACATACTCTTCTTTGGATAGCGTATCGTTCTCACGATAATATTCTATGGCTATTATTTGCCCCCAATTAGGAAGTAGGCTATCCCTTCTACCTTTACTTTGCTTCTCAGCAGGCATCTCTCCTATAATCAGAATAAAATAAATCATTTTCAAAGTCAATACACAAAACGATTTTTCTGTTGCTTCCAAACCTGCCAGCCTACGAGCTTGCTAAAATATCAGATTTTTAAAGTATCAGCGCACACAGATAAATCATCTATCTTTGTACTATTATTATACGAATTTCCTCTTTTTATGTCAAACGAAGTAAACATTTTTCCAGAATATATGTACCGTCGTCCATTTAACATTGCAGATGTACCAAATGAACCATTTTTTTGCCTATAACAAAAAGTAAAACTCCACATGTTTTACTTTTCCGCAACATGTGGAGTCTTCTTATTATTTATGGATAATTATTTATCAGCTTTTTATCTTTGATTAGCAAACACCCTGAGCCAGCATTGCATTTACAACCTTCTCAAAGCCTGCAATGTTAGCACCTGCAACATAGTCTGTCTGTCCACCAACAGTTGCATTGTATCTCTTTGCAGCATCGCTGATGTTAGCATAGATTGTTTCCATGATTCCCTTAAGCTTTCCATCAACTTCTTCGAATGTCCAGTGAAGTCTCTCGGAATTCTGGCTCATCTCAAGTGCAGATGTAGCAACACCACCGGCATTGGCAGCCTTACCACCTACGAACAATACACCGTTTGCCTGTAAGTACTTGGTTGCTTCCAATGTTGTAGGCATGTTAGCACCTTCTGTTACGGATGTAACACCGTTAGCAACTAACATCTTAGCATCTTCAAGGTCTAATTCGTTCTGAGTAGCACAAGGCATAGCAAGGTCTACTTTGTACTGCCATACACCATGCTCACCGTTCTGTTTTGCATGATATTCAGCAGATGGTCTTGCTGCAGCATACTCTGTAAGACGTGCACGCTTAACTTCCTTAACTTCCTTTAATAAAGCTACATCAATTCCTTCAGGATCATAAATCCAGCCTGTTGAATCTGAGCATGTAACAACCTTAGCACCTAACTGATGTGCCTTTTCGATAGCGTAGATAGCTACATTACCTGAACCGGATACAGCACATGTCTTACCTGCGATATCAATACCGTGATCTTTTAATAAAGCATTTGTCAAGTATAACAAACCATATCCTGTAGCTTCTGTACGTGCAAGAGATCCACCATAAGTAAGACCCTTACCTGTAAGAACGCCTTCAAAAGATCCGCGGATTCTCTTGTACTGACCAAACATAAAGCCGATCTCTCTTGCGCCTGTTCCGATGTCACCAGCAGGTACATCTACATCTGCGCCGATATATTTGAAAAGTTCTGTCATAAAGCTCTGGCAGAATGCCATGATCTCTCTGTCTGACTTACCCTTAGGGTCGAAGTCGGAACCACCTTTACCACCACCGATAGGAAGTGTTGTAAGGGAATTCTTAAATACCTGCTCGAAACCTAAGAACTTGATAATACCCAGGTTTACAGAAGGGTGAAGTCTTAAACCTCCCTTGTAAGGTCCAATAGAGTTATTGAACTGTACACGGAAACCTCTGTTAACCTGAACCTGACCCTTATCATCTACCCATGGAACACGGAACATGATCTGACGATCCGGCTCTGTGATTCTCTCAAGGATTGCATTCTTTTTGTATAATTCCTCATTTGCCTCGATAACAGGTCTTAAGGAATCTAATACCTCTTCAACAGCCTGTAAAAATTCAGGTTCGCTGGCATTTTTCTTCTTAACTGACTCAAGTACTTCATCTACGTAAGACATTGTAATAAACCTCCTTAGCTGTTCCGCCTCATACATACGGCATCACTTTACTGTACTAAATTTTCCAAGTCATATTATAATCGTTTTTTTTTTCATACACAATCAGAAATATACTGTAGCGTACATTTTGGTATAATTTGCTGAATTTTATTGTAATATTTTCACAATATTTTGTATGTTTTATGAGTTTTAAATGTGCGTTATATTGTTTATTCCTTGAATAAATATACAGTACAGTGTATACAACATTTATCAGTGACGAAATGTTACCATAATTTTCGTACCTTGATCTACCTCACTGATAACTTCAAGAAGAGCACCATGAACCTGTGCAATATGTTTTACAATGGCAAGTCCAAGTCCTGTTCCTCCTGTTTCCTTAGATCTTGATTTATCTACTCTGTAGAAACGCTCAAAGATTCTTTCCTGATGTTCCTTGGGAATTCCAATTCCATTATCCTGCACAGATAGTACGACGCCCTCTTTGGTTCTCGCCACTGCTACCTCTACTTTTCCATTCTTTTTATTATAACGTATTGCATTATCACACAGATTATAGACCAGTTCTTCTATCATCTGCTTATTTGCCTTTATTAGCTGACTGGAACCGCTTATCGAGATTGTCACTCCATGGTTATTTGCATTTACCTGCAGCATCTGTACACAATTCTGTGCAATTGCATACACATCCAGTTCTTCAAATTCCGGCGACGATTGTATTGCATCCAGTTCTGAAAGTCGGATAATATCATTGATCAGAGTCAACAGTCTGTCTGCATTCTGATGAATGGCTTTTGCAAAATTAACGATATTATCTGCATCTACAAGGTTATTCTCCATCAGTTCTGCATATCCTGATATGGATGTAAGCGGAGTCTTCAACTCATGGGATACATTGGCCGTAAATTCCTGGCGCATAGTAGCACTCTTCATAATATCCTCATGCTGCTTACGTATCGTTGCTACAAAAGGCTTCAATTCTTCATATACTTCCACTGAATCCAGATCATCCATATGCTCTGCGACCTTCTCGATAGGAGAGATCATACGATTCGTAATAAACCTTGCCAGTGCAGCACATATAATGAGCAACAGAATAACAATGAAAAAGATCAGAGGAAGCATACGTATTAAAATTCCCCATATATTGCTTGCCTGTTTGGATACGCGGATAATATAACCATTTTCATTTGCCACTGCACAATAGAATAAGTTCTCCGATAATGTATCTGAGTTACGGATTGCCTCTCCTTCTCCGGATGCCAGTGCTTCTTTGATTTCTTTTCTCTGTGAATGATTCTCCATCTGCGTTGCATCAGCACAGTTATCATATTTCACAGTACCATCAGTCTCAATTACCGTAATACGCAATTCATCATTTAATGAATTAAAATAACTCCAGGTCATATCTTCTCCATCTGAAATATCAGATATCAAATATGCATAAGAACGTATCTCACTCATAACCTGCTTTTTGAGCATATCATAAGATACCCCCAACGTAAGCAATAATGTCTCCAGAATTGCAATAACAGCTAAAACCATACAATGCAGATAAATTTTCTTTTTCATACCTATTCTCCTGCTACTCCAGCATATATCCAACGTTCCGAATTGTCTTAATGCGGTTACCAGTATCACCCAGCTTCTGTCTGAGCGTCTTGATATGCATATCTACAGTACGTGTCTCACCGCTATAATCTGTTCCCCAGATACGATTCATGATATTTTCTCTGGTCAGTACGATTCCTACATTATCCAGGAACATTTTAAGCAGTTCATATTCTTTAAAAGTCAGTTCGCATGTTTTATCATTTACATAGACTGCATGTTTTTCATCATCCATCGACAATTCATCCAGACTCAGTATCTTTTTCTCTTCCCTGCCTTTGCTGCTGCGACGTAGAAGCGCACGCACACGGGCTATTAATTCCATTACACCAAAAGGCTTCGTCAGGTAATCATCCGCCCCCATATCCAGACCTTTTACTTTATCGATTTCTGTTGTTCTGGCTGTTACCATGATGATCGGAATATGAGCCGCCCCTGGATTATGTCTCAGTTTCTGTACGATCTGCAGTCCATCTTCATCAGGCAGCATAACATCAAGTACTGCAAGTGATGGCACTTTATCCTCCACCGCTGCATAGAAATCCTTTGCATTGGTAAAACCTTTCACTTCATAGTTGCTGTTCTTCAAGGCAAAAGTCTCAATTTCCAGAATATCATTATCATCCTCCACTACATAGATCGTTGCCATCTGTTCTCCTTCCCTGTACAGGCATTCTGCACATATCACTTTGTATTATTTCTCCATATCCTGCCCTGATATATAAACAGGACAGCGGCATAACCGCTGTCCCACAATTGTCTGATAACTGTTTCTTCTTTTCACAATCCAAATCTTTAAGGTAATTCATACTTTTTCAGATAGTTATGAAGTCTGATGTCAAACTCACTGCCTTCACCCTTAGGAAGAGTATCTACATACTCATGTGCATGTGTTTCATCTTCCTTGAGCTGCATGACACTGATTGCAATATTGGAACAATGGTCTGCTATTCTCTCATAGTTGTTTGTAATATCCGATAGTACGAAACCAAGTTCCACTGTGCATTTACCTTTGCGCAGACGCTTCGTATGGCGTTTCTTCATTTCCTTCTGAATCACATCAATCGCTTCTTCAAATGGCTCTACATGCTTTGCCTCTTCCACATCCTCATTTTCGAAAATGCTGACTGACATTTCTACAATGTCACTGACAGCTTTGGAAAAGATCTGTAGTTCTTCTGTCGCCTTATTGGAGAAATTCTGATCTTTCTTCTGCATTTCTTTGGCAGCATCCACCAGATTGATCGCATGATCAGAGATTCTTTCAAAATCACCAATACTGTGCATCAGCATTGTCATTTTCTTAGAATCTTTCTCACTTAAGTTTCGGCTGGATAATTTCACAAGATATCCGCTGATCTCATCATCATACTGGTCTACCAGATTCTCCTTAAACTCTACATCTGCTGCAATTTCCTTATCATAATTGACAAACAGTCCCATTGCTTCCTGCAGGGAAGCTTTGGTGATCTCTGCCATTTTTATAACATAAGAATATGCCTGCTCCAATGCAAAGGATGGTGAACTTAAGAAACGCTCGTCCATTCTGACAAAAGCTTCCTGCTGTTTTGCCTGTTTCAGTTCTTCTTCATCTACATGGATCACCATATAAGACAGCTTCTCCAATAAACCTGAAAAAGGAAGTAATATGATCGTAGCAGCTACGTTAAAACACGTATGAATAACTGCTATGCCGGCCTTATTCGCTGCATCTCCCAGAAATTCAAAATGTATAAAACTGTTAATCGTATAGAACACGATCATAAATATTGCAGTTCCGATAATATTGAAAAGAAGATGTACGACTGCCGCACGTTTCGCATTCTTACTGGTTCCTACTGAAGACATTATTGCAGTGATACAGGTTCCTATGTTCTGTCCCATGATGATCGGAATTGCGGCTGCATAGCTGACTCCACCGGTGTCACATAATGCCTGCAGAATACCTACTGAAGCTGATGAGGACTGAATGATCGCTGTAAGCAATGCACCTACGATCATACCAAGTACAGGATTTGTGAACATCGTAAAAATATGTGTAAACTGTGGAACATCTTTCAATGGCTCCACTGCCGCTGACATAGCCTCCATACCATACATCAGAATGGCAAAACCAATACAGATCGTACCGATATCTTTCTTCTTACTGTCTTTGATGAACATGACCAGGATAATACCGATCAATGCAAGAACAGGTGAAAATGAGCTGGGCTTTAACATCTGAATCAGCAGATTATCACCCTGAATACCTGTCAAACTAAGCAACCAGGAGGTAATTGTCGTACCGACATTTGCACCCATGATAATACCGATTGCCTGTGAAAGCTTCATAATGCCTGAATTTACAAAACCAACTACCATTACTGTTGTCGCTGATGAGGACTGAATAACTGCTGTCACTCCGGCACCAAGAAGAACAGCTTTCCATTTACTACTCGTCAGATTCTCCAGAATTTTCTCAAGTCTTCCACCTGATACTTTCTCGAGGCCCTCGCTCATAATGTGCATTCCGTAAAGGAACAGTGCCAAGCCGCCTATCATAGACAACATACCAAATAAATTCATAATAGGTCTCCTTCGATAATTATTTTACATGCTTTATCCAATTCAACCTAATTATACGATATAATATCATCTTTGTGTAAAAAAAATTACCTTTTTCATGTAAAATCTATGTAAAAAAGGCGAAATCACAATGGATTTCACCTTTTTTTCCAATCATTTCATTATACTCTGTTGTAATTGATCAGACAGCCCTTCAGGATAATCTGTCTTTCTTCATCTGTAAGTTCTCCAAGAGTCAGGTCAAATTCCTTCTTCTCTCCCTTACCTACAACATAAGCCTTGATTACAGGAGCTTTCTCCTCTACAGCCTTTCTGATACCTGGAATAAAGAGATAATCCAGATTCTGGAACGGAAGCTCACCTTCCTTGATAATGAATGGAAGCATACCCCAGTTGATCAGGTTGGAACGATATCTCTTTGTTGCATACTCATTGGCAATATTAGCCCAGCCGCCAAGTACCTTCTGACAGCTTGCCGCCTGCTCTCTTGCTGAACCATCGCCCGGCTTTACAGCAAAAATCGTGCTTCCGATACCTGTATTCTTACTGTCAGCATCAGGAGTAATCTCTTTCATTGCCTTCCATGCATCCTCCAGTTCAGGGAATACTTCTAATGGACAGTTCTCTGCTTCTCTGGCTTTTTCTGCCTTCTGCACTTCCTTGGCCAGACCTACATAATGAGGATCTTTTCTGGAAAGTGTGAACTCTGCAAGTCCCAGAGGATTGGAACGATAAGAAGAAGTCTCTCCGGAAGGAATCAATTCATCTGTTGTTGTAACAGGGTCATGAATCTCTGAAACAACCTTAAGAAGAAGATTATCTGTTAATGCTACCATTGCAGGCCAGTCTTTGATGTTAGGACCGAACTTGATCTCAACACTCTCATCAGCCACACCATGAGAATCAAATACACGGTTCTCATAGATTTTCTTATCAAAGAAATATTTATATTTGGTAAAGTCACCATCAAACTCTGTTGCCGGAGTCAGGAATCCTTTGTTCGCCGCTGTTGCAGCAATAGAACGTGCATCCATCAATGCAACAGATGCGATCTGTCCGCTCTGAAGCTTGGAACCTTCTCTGTTCGGGAAGTTTCTTGTTGAGTGGCGGATGGAAAGGGCATTGTTAGCCGGTGTATCACCAGCGCCGAAGCAAGGTCCGCAGAATGCAGTTTTAAGAACAGCACCTGTTTCCATCAGCTTGGCTGCACAGCCATTTTTGATCAGTTCCATATAGATTGGCATGGATGCAGGATATACACTTAATGTAAATTCATCCGGTCCAATACTTGCATTTGTCAGAATATCAGCGGCTGCACAGATGTTCTCAAATCCACCGCCTGCACAACCTGCGATAATACCCTGTTCTACATAAAGCTTACCATTGATCACTTTATCTTTTAATTTAAAATCAACTGCACCATCCAGACTTACCAATGCCTTTTTCTCACAATCGTCAAGAATATCCATCAGGTTAGCGTTCAGTTCTTCAATCGTATAGGTATTGCTTGGATGGAAAGGCATAGCGATCATAGGTCTGATCGTACTAAGGTCAATCTTGATACATCCATCATAATATGCCACTTCACCAGGATTAAGTTCCTTATAATCCTCACTTCTGCCATGGATATCATAGAAATCCTTGATCGCGGAATCTGTCTTCCAGATAGAGGACAGGCAGGTAGTCTCTGTTGTCATAACATCAATACCGATACGGAAATCAGCAGAGAGGTTCTCAACACCAGGTCCTACGAATTCCATTACTTTATTTTTCACGTAACCGTTCTTAAATACAGCACCAATAATAGCCAGTGCAACGTCCTGAGGTCCTACGCCCTTTACAGGAGTACCTTCCAGATAAACGGCTACTACACCAGGCATATTGATATCATAAGTCTGGTTAAGGAGCTGTTTTACAAGTTCCGGACCGCCTTCGCCCATTGCCATAGTACCAAGTGCACCATAACGGGTATGTGAGTCGGAACCCAAAATCATTCTGCCGCCACCTGCAAGCATTTCTCTGGCAAACTGATGGATAACTGCCTGATGAGGCGGTACATACATTCCGCCGTATCTTTTGGCACAGGTTAGTCCAAACATATGATCGTCTTCATTGATTGTTCCGCCTACCGCACACAAAGAATTGTGACAGTTGGTTAATACATATGGCACTGGGAACTTGGTCAGGCCTGATGCACGCGCAGTCTGAATAATTCCAACAAAAGTAATATCATGTGAAGTCAGCTTATCAAACTTGATCTTCAGCTTCTCCATATTACCGGAAGTATTGTGATCAGCAAGGATTCCATATGCTATTGTTTCCTTTGCTGCTTCTTTCTTGTCCACTTTCCTGCCAGTCTTGGCCTCAATGGCAGCTACCGCCTCGCCATTATCAGCTACAAGTTCGGTTCCGTTCAACAGGTATACGCCACCGTCATATAACTCTATCATATCACTTCAATCCTTTCTGTTCATCACACAGCCGTATGATCCTTGGTACTGTATAAATATACAAATCACTCTTACTATACTATACTTTAACGGTCATTTGCAATGCTTTAGTGTAATAAAATTCACAGCAGTAATTTTCCCATTACGCATTGCATACTCATAGAGCTGCTCATTGGCACTGTCATAGGCTCCGAATTGCGTCCTGGTACTGATGGCCCTCTGGCAACGGTCTATGGCAGCTTTTGCCTGTGTCAGTATCTCTTCTGCTACCGTTTCAAATGCAGCTGTGGTAAATACTTCTGCTGCCAGAGCTTTCGCTGTAGGATAATCCAGGTCATTGTCATAGAGGATCCCCGTTACGAAAGGTATTCCCTGGCGTTGCAGTGCATGATACAGATTTCTTGTATTCCCACCGCCCCCGATCACAAATATCTGTGGCTCGCCGGTTGCCGGTTCCAACTCGATCATTCCACTGTTTTCCTCATAAGAACCTTTCTCAATATCAAACAATTCACTGATATATCCATCCGTGAACACATCATCCGGTGTGCCATAGCGCTGTACACAGTCTCCTTTTATGCACATCACCTTATCTGATATGCGCTGTGCTAAGTCTAACTCATGAAGAGACATAATAACGGTAAGCTTTCTGCTTCTGGTTAGCTCCTGCAAAGTAGTCAGAAAATCCAGCTTGTATTTCACATCCAGATAGGAGGTCGGCTCATCCAGCAACAGGATCTGTGGTTCCTGACAGATCGCTCTTGCCAGCAGTATCCTCTGTCTCTGTCCATCACTGATCCGGTTAAAATCCTGTTCTGCAAGGCTGCTTACTCTTACCAGCGCCATTGACTCTTCCACAATCTTCCAGTCCTCTCTGGACAGAATTCCAAGTCTGCCTGTATATGGATATCTGCCCGCCGCCACCACATCCTTACAGGTCATGAGCTCTGTCTTTAATCGATCCGTAAATACCACTGCCATTTTCTGAGATCTGGTATATCCATCCATCTTCTGCAGGGAAACCCCCTCCAGATAAGCTTCCCCTTCAATCGGAATCAGTTGTCCTGCAATGCTTTTCAGTATGGTAGACTTACCTGCACCATTAGGACCGATCAAGGTCAGGATTTCTCCCTGTTCCAGCGCAATTTCCACATTTCGTATCAACGGTACTCCACCATAACCCACTGTCATATGTTTCGTCTCAAAATAATACTGCTTTTCCATCACGCCTGCTCCCCCTTATGCCGCTTCAACATGATCAGAATCACCACAGGCGCGCCAAAGACTGCCGTCACTGTACTGATACTAAGCTCCGTTGGTGCAAACAGAGTCCTTGCAAGCAGATCACAGAACAGACAAAAGACACTGCCTCCCAGGAAACACGCCGGTATCATAATAATAGGTTTGGCTGTTCCAAACAGGTTCTTGATCAGATGTGGTACTGCAATTCCGACAAAAGATACCGGCCCCGCATATGCTGTGATACAGGCTGCCAGTAAACTGGAAAGGATAACCAGTATTGCCCTGAATCGTCTGATATTTACTCCCATGCTCTGTGCATAGGATTCCCCTAACTGATAGGCACCAATAGGCTTTGCCAGGCAAAAAACTATAATAGCTATTGCAAATACAAGAACTGACATGACTGTCACATTATTCCAGGTCATGCCGGAGAAGCTGCCCTTGGACCAGTTATGTAGATTTACGATATCTGCATCATTGGCAAAAGTCACAACGAAATCCGTAACAGCCGTACAGATATATCCTATCATTACACCACTGATAATAAGTGATGACATATTACCGATCCGATTAGAAATGAGCAGTACGAATCCCATAGACAGACATGCTCCTATAAATGCCGCCAGAATCAATGTCACCGAACTAATGGCAAAAGCATGTCCAAGACAGAAAACCATAACCAAAGCTACCACCAGCTTGGCGCCTGATGAAATACCCAACACAAAAGGTCCCGCTATTGGATTATGAAAAAATGTCTGAAGCAAATACCCTGCCAACGCCAGTGCACCACCAAGGATAGCTGCTGACAAGGCTCTCGGCAGTCGTATTTCCCATATGATACGCGATGCTGTCTGTGCCGTTTTCTCTCCCAATATCACTTCTATGACTTCTTTCACGGAAATATTCACACTGCCTGCACAGATATTCCACGCCAGAAGCACCGCTACCAGTATGATCAAACCAAGAAATGCTATACTATATCGAATCTTCCTGACTGTCTTCATCTTTTCACCTTTCTAAATATTGTCTCCATTTGTAAAGTCTCCGGTTTTCATTCTGAAAACACTCCACGAAGCATTACCAGTGTGCAATAACCTGTGGTCTTCTCAAAATAATCAGTTTAATTGAAACAGATATCTGGCATCAGCCTTTTGTGACGCATCTGTCATAAACGCAGCATGCATGTCCGCGATCATTGAACCGATGGACATGGACTCCTGATACATGTTCTGTGTCGTACACCATACATTGCCATTCTGCACTGCTTTAAAATCCGCCAGAAGCTGATTCTTAGCCACAAGCTCATCAATGGATGTGATCTGCCCCTCAATCGTACTGTTATAGATCAGACAGTCTGCGTCCTTTGCCGATGCATAGAATTCCTCCATCTGCATGGTAACCGATGAACTTTTACTCTGCGCATCTCCCAGATTGTCAAAGATATACTTACCTCCTGCGAGTTCGATCATCTTCGGCACATAATCACTAGTCTTTCGCACATTTACAGCTCCATTGGACGTCAGGTAAAAGAAAGCAACTGCAGGTGCCTGCTGTGTTTTATTCTGCTCTTCATCCGCAAGCACACGCTCCAACTCTGCCGCCTGTTCATCAAAGGCAGCCTTCGCCTGCTCTTCTCTGTCTGTCAGTACACCGTATAATTTCACCCACTCACATCTTCCCAGTGGATGTTCTTCATAACTAGCCCTGTCTGCCATGACAGGAATGCCAAAATTCTCCAGTTTCTCCTTAACTTCAGGAGTATGCATAATCATCATGTTTTCAATGACAAAATCACATCCTTCAGAAAGAATCAGTTCATAATCAGGGGCATTGTACTTGCCTGCATATATGATGTCCCCCTGTTCCATGAGCTGTGGAATCTGCGGCAGATACCAGCCATCCTGATCCGTTCCTGTAAATCTGATCATATCCAGTGCCTCAATAGAACGGAACATATCCATAGTTGCCGAAGCAACCAGATATATATGATCTATCGGCTGTTGCACAGCTTTGATATCTTCATCCAGATCCTCCGGTATCTCTTTATCCTCCGGTACAATCAAAAAACGGCTGCCATCTGATATCGTGATCAAATCATAGCCATCACTATAGTAATCCACCGCATACTCCGTAGCATACTCCAGTTCCATTCTGCTCTCATACACAAGATCAGCACTGATTTCTTCATCCACCTGGATCTGATTCGCTTCCTCAACATCCAGCCCGGAGTCCTTACCACACCCGACCAACTCTAACATCATAACTGCAACTAATACTACAATCGAAATTTTTCTTTTCACTCTCTCCACCTCATATAATAATTATCATAGGCAATTGCAAAAACAGGATAGAGAATGGCACGAATTGTGCTGATTTAACAATGCAACACAATTCGTCCCTTTTCTCAAACTTATTTCTTCTTTGTAGCCGATAAACTGAACACTGCTGCCGTCAGTACCACAATTCCGATCAGTATCATAAACACAGGATCGATTCCACCCGCATTGGTCTTCTCTGCCACTGCTGTCTCGGAATGAAAAGTCAATGTATAAGTAATTTCATGTGGTGTGGACATTGCTGTAGTATCTGCAATCACAGTCATTGGCTCGTCCATACACAATACAGGGATCAGAAAAGTTGAATTACCCACACCCTCTTCTCCATTGACAGGAGGATATTTCTCACCATTTACGATCATATAGTCATAGTTAGGGCTGCTCCATATAATTGTAGCCGTTGCCTTTTTAGATACCACATTCATCTCTGTAGGGGTCGTAATAGAAGTCCTGCCGCTTCCACCTTCCAGATCTACATTGATCGTATAATTACCATCTGCCAGTTCCACATCCTGCTGCTCTACGACCGGAATCTCATCCTCAGCCGCCAGAGCTACCATATTCATCTGTAATACACCCAGCATAACTGCCATTATGATCGCATATTTTTTTATCTTTTTCATAACTCTCCTCATTTCCATGCACATCTGTGCAAATTATTATCACAATGTTATTCACCCTATTTTAAGATATTATACTCATATCGTTTCCTTTTCGCAACAAATTTACATGCGAATTTATCAGCACATAATCCACCCCAACAAAAAAGGTCTTACCCGACTAATTTTCATTAGAAAGGTAAAACCTTTTCAATCTTAATTATTATTACTCGATATCTACATGATCCAGATGCCAGATATCATCTACATATTCCTGAATAGTTCTGTCGGATGTGAACTTACCTACATGTGCTGTATTGAGCAGTGCGCTCTTAGCCCAGCCCTGTGTATCACGATAAGCCTTTTCCACCTTCTTCTGTGCTTCTGCATAAGAACGGAAATCCTTTAAGATGAAGTAACGGTCTGCCTTATCTGTACTCTGTGTATTCAACAGTGAATTATACAGGGAACGGAACAGTTCTCTGTCGCCTTTGGAAAAAGTACCATCCACTAACTGATCTACGACTTTACGGATGTCTGCGTCAGAATTATAGATGTCCATAGGATTGTAACCACCATAATTCTCATAACGGATAACTTCATCAGAGCTCAATCCAAAGATAAAGGCATTCTCTGCGCCTACTTCTTCCACGATTTCCACATTTGCGCCATCCATTGTACCAAGTGTCAATGCACCATTAAGCATGAACTTCATGTTACCTGTACCACTGGCTTCCTTGCTGGCTGTAGAAATCTGCTCGGATACATCTGCTGCCGCAAAGATGATTTCCGCATTGGACACACGGTAGTTCTCAATAAATACGACTTTGATCTTGCCATTAATGGCCGGATCATTATTAACAACATCTGCTACTGAATTGATCAGTTTGATCGTCAGTTTTGCATTCACATAACCTGCTGCTGCTTTTGCTCCAAAAATGAATGTTCTTGGATAGAATTCCATGTTCGGATTGGCTTTTAACTGGTTATACAGATACATAACATGCAGAATATTCAAAAGCTGACGCTTATATTCGTGTAATCTCTTGACCTGTACATCAAAGATGGAATTCGGATCTACCTCAATGCCATTATGTTCCCTGATATACTTGGCAAGACGTACCTTATTCTGATACTTGATATTCATAAACTCCTTGAGAGCCTTAGGATCATCTGCATATTTTGCAATGCCTTCAATCTGTGGCAGGTCTGTGATCCAGCCATCGCCTACCTTGGAAGTTACCCAGTCTGATAACAAAGGATTGGCATGGAGCAGGAATCTTCTCTGAGTGATTCCGTTAGTCTTGTTGTTGAACTTCCATGGATACATCTCATAGAAATCCTTCAGTTCCTGATTCTTCAAGATTTCTGTATGCAATTTGGCTACACCATTGACAGAATAGCCTGCAACAATAGCCAGATGTGCCATCTTAACCTGACCGTCTGCAATGATTGCCATTTTAGCGATCTTATTTACATCAGAAGGATACCTGTTTGCCACCTCAATGACGAATCTTCTGTTGATTTCCTCAATGATCTGATAAATACGTGGTAAAAGCTTGGAGAACAGGTCAATTGGCCATTTTTCAAGAGCTTCTGCCATGATCGTATGGTTCGTATAAGCACAGGTCTTGGTTGTGATCTCCCATGCTTCATCCCATTCCAGATGATAGTCATCCAGCAGGATACGCATCAGTTCTGCCACTGCAACAGTAGGATGGGTATCGTTCAACTGGAATGTAACCTTCTCATAGAACTTATGGATATCATCATGTTTGGACATATATTTCTCTACTGCTGTCTGTACAGATGCAGAAATAAAGAAATACTGCTGTTTCAGACGAAGTTCCTTACCTGCATAATGATTATCATTCGGGTAAAGAACTTCCACGATATTCTTTGCCAGATTGTTCTGCTCCACAGCTTTCTGATAATCACCCTTATCAAAGGAATCCAGACTGAAGCAGTCCATAGGCTGTGCATCCCATATTCTAAGGGTGTTGACTACATCATTACCATAACCTACGATAGGCAGGTCATAGGGAACTGCCTTAACAGACTGATAATCTTCCTGATAGAAATAAAGTCTGCCATTTTCTTCTCTGGTGCTGACATGACCACCAAATTTAATGATCTTGGTATATTCCGGTCTTCTCAGTTCGAATGGGTTACCATCGCGAAGCCAGTCATCCGGAGCTTCGATCTGATATCCGTCACGGATCTCCTGTTTGAACATACCATAATGATAGCGGATACCACAGCCATATGCTGCGTAACCAAGCGTTGCCAGAGAGTCAAGGAAACATGCTGCCAGTCTGCCAAGACCACCATTACCAAGAGCAGCATCCGGCTCCTGATCTTCAATTACGTTGATATCAAGTCCCAGCTCTTCAAGAGCTTCTGAAAATTCCTTATATGCCATAAGATTGATCATATTATTGCCAAGCGCACGTCCCATCAGGAACTCCATGGACATATAATATACGATCTTGGGATCTTTCTTCTCATAGTTTTCCTGAGTCTTGATCCAGTTATCCACGATCATATCCTTCACAGCATAAGATACTGCCTGGAATATCTGCTGATCTGTGGCTTCCTCTAATGTCTTTCTGTATAGGGTTTTTACATTATATAAAACACTTCTTTTAAATAACTCCTTATCAATGACCGGTTTCTTGGGCATGATATTACCTCCTGTTCGATGCACTGCTAACTTGTATTGTCTGTAAAATTTCTATATTATTCTACTATTATACTCTATAGCACATAATTTTTAAATAATTATTTATTACAAAAAAGAATTTTTCTTTACTGTTTTATCATATAAATTCCCTAAAATGTTTCGAGCCTATACCTTCTGCATGGAAATTTGTGTATTTTTACAATTTTCCACCTGTTGAAGCGGATTATTTTCTTCATTATAAGGTTCTTCATACTGTACACGTCCTGATACCACCAGATCATCTGCATATCTGGCATAAACTGCCGGTATCGTATGTTCATAGACATTCTTCTCTGAAGGCTGCTCATCAAAATAACCACTCTTTTGTGTTCCCTGACTGCACATCGTAATATTCAGATCTGTCAATTGCACATGTTCAACTTCGGTGTCTGCTTCTCCTGCAACGAAAATGCTGGATTCTGCCTTCATATAGATATGGTCAAAAGTTATATTACGGATTTTGCCCGGGAATCGATGTTCACTATTACGATACGTAGCATCAATAAAGATCGGTTCTCCATTTCCCCACCACATTCTGGTTCTGTGCTCTCCGATACCATCTGCATATTTCAGGACATTACCCGTCACATGATGAATGTGTATATCTTCAATCGTAGCACCATCTCTGACCCAGATACCCACACCTCTGGAACAGTCCTTTACCACGCAGTCACTCAGGATTACATTTCTGATATCTCCATGTGTCTCTGTTCCGATCTTGAGTGCGGAATCATGGGAATAGAGAATACAGTTGCTGATCACGATATTCTCACTTGCCCCATACCGCTGCGTCATGGGCTTCGTTGTCTTGATCACGATAGCATCATCCCCTGTTTTCACCAGGCAGCCTGTGATCAGTACATCCTTGCAACAGTCAGGATCGATTCCATCATTATTAGCACCTCTGACATCATTAAGAATCTTAATATCCTGCACTCTCACATGATGACAACCTGCCATGTGCAGTGTCCAGAATGCAGCATCCTGAATCGTGATATCCCGCACTGTCAGATTGGTCACATCTTCCAGAAATGTCGTTCTTGGTCTGAATGCGGTCACGCTGAGAGGGCACTCATGTGCACCTCCATCCACATCATCATCTATAAATACTTTATCACCCTGTCCATAAATAACGCCCTCACCGGATATGGTGATATTTTCCTCATGACATGCAAAAAGGAAACATCCACCATCCCAGCCGGTACAGGCATTATCATCATCAAATAATCTGGCAAAATCCAGAATATCCTCTTCATTCAGACTACTGACCAGAACTGCACCTTTTTCCAGATGGAAATCTATGTTGCTCTTTAAGATCAGTGTTCCACTCAGATATCTTCCCTGTGGAATCACCACACAGCCACCTTTTGCAGATGCCTCATCGATTGCCTGCTGAATTGCAGCCGCATTATTTGTTACCCCATCGGCTATTGCGCCATAATCCAATATATTATACTGTTTCATCTTCAACCCCCATAGAAAATACCTCCGGCAGAAGCAGGAAATTGTCTTTTCCTGACAAAGTATGATCAAAGTGGCTCTCCGGGTCTACTGCCAGCCAGTCCTTGATCACCCTAGATTCTTCTGCAGATTCTTTCTTAATATGTGTAAATTCTTTTGGCTCCTCAAAATAGGAAAACAAAATATTCTCATGAAGTGCAATGAACTGATACCTGTCGCCTTCCAGCAGCCCCTCATCTACCAATGCCTTATGATAATAGGTATAGGAGAAAAGCTTATCCTCTAATAAATAAGCAATCCTGCCTCTTCTCGTCTTATGCCCTTTTCTTGCCCAATATGCCTCATCCGAAGGAATATCATGATAAAAGATTTCATACATTCTGGCCCAGTATTGAGGTCCATCCTTCTCGGGCCATGGCAGAAGCAGCCTGGACAGCTCTGGAAAAAGTACAGCCGGATCTGAATTTTCTTCTAATGCCTCCATATACATAAAGAGCATGTCTTCATGCTGATAGATGGCTGCCGTCAGACACCGATGCTCTGTAATTGCTTCGCTTACTTTCTCTTTATCCCTGGCAATTGCAGACTTTATAGCCTCTTCCATGTCTTCCTCTAAACCAGCCTTATCCAGACAGGCTCTGTAGTTTCTTCGTATGATCATAGCTTATCACCCCTCTTTGTCATCCGATATCTTTGCCTCTATCAGTCTTTCTAGTTTACTTTTACTTCTCCTGCAAGTACTTTCTTATAATCTTCATAGTTCTTGGCAAGTAATGTCGGTGTATCCAGTCCATAAGGACATTTACTCTTACACTGATTACAGTGCAGACAATTCTCTATTTTCTTCATTTTGTTCTGCACATCCTCTGTAAGCTGCAATTCTGATGGAGAACGGCGAAGCAACAGGGACATACGTGCACAGTTATTGATCTCAATTCCCACCGGACATGGCATACAGTAACCGCAGCCACGGCAGAAGTCACCACTTAACTGCTCTCTGTCCTGATCGATAACTGCCTGCAATTCATCATTCAAAACAGGTGGATTGTCAATATAGGAGATAAATTCATCCAGTTCGGATTCTCTCTGTACGCCCCAGATAGGCAGAACGTTATCATATTGTGCTTCAAAGGCATACGCCGCCGCTGAATTGGTGATCAGTCCACCCGACAACGCCTTCATTGCAATAAAGCCCATGTTCGCCTTCTTGCATGCCTCGACCAGTTCTATGTCCTTCTCAGTTGCCAGATAACAGAAAGGAAACTGCAATGTCTCATAAAGTCCTGATTCTATTGCTTCCTTTGCCACCGCGAGACGATGATTCGTAATGCCAATATGTCGTATCTTGCCCTGTGCCTTTGCTTCCAGCATCGCTTCATATAAGCCGGAGCCATCGCCCGGCTTAGGACAGACTGCAGGATTATGGAATTGATAAATGTCAATATAATCTGTCTTGAGATTAGACAGGGAAGTCTGGAGTTGATTCCAGAATTCCTCAGGTGTAGCTGCTGCTGTCTTGGTCGCAATGTACACCTTCTCTCTCATTCCCTCAAAAGCAACTCCCAGTTTTACTTCACTGTCTGTATAAAATCTGGCAGTATCAAAGAATGTGATACCTGCATCATACGCCTTTCTTGCCAGAGCTGCCGCATCTTCTGTGCTGATCCTCTGGATCGGCAATGCACCAAATCCGTTCTTATTTACTGTAATCCCCGTACTTCCTAATGTAACTGTCTCCATAGTTTTACCGTACCTTTCTCTTTTATCCTATTAATCTATAGTAACTGCTGGGTTTTCTGGAATAATCATAGCATTTTTCTTCCAGCTTCTCCACTCGCCCCGTATCAATAAACTTCTTCTTAAAAGAACGTCTGAAATTCGCCACATCAAGTTCTGTTCCGGTTACGACTTCATGAATGATCTGAAGCTCATAAATAGAGAATTTCTCCTTATCCCGTAATAACTCCAGTGCAATATCCGTATAAGTCACTTTACTTTGCAGACGTTCCAGACCTTTTGCAATAATATCCTTATGGTCAAAAGCAAGATCTGCCTCCGTCAATGTCAGATCTCTGTCCATAGCATGCAAAATAAGCCCCCTGTCAGATCTTTCAATCTCAAACATGCAGGCATCCTGAGCATCGTCTCCTGCTGCATAATGCAGTGTATTTGCAGGTACCAGCGCCAGATATGCTACAGATATGACTCTGGTTCTTTTATCACGATGCACATCTCCAAACGTATAAAGCTGCTCCAGATAAATATGTTCCAGCCCTGTTTCTTCTTTCAATTCTCTGGCTGCTGCGTCCTCCAGAGACTCCTCCATCTCTACAAAACCACCGGGAATCGCCCACTTTCCCCTGTCCGGATGTCCTCCTCTTTTGATCAAAAGCATGGCAAGACGCTGATTCTGGTTCATCGTAAAAATCAGCATATCCACAGTAACAGAAGGTCTTTCATAGTCAGATGGCTTATACTGTGCCAGGTATTCCTCTTCCGTCATGGATGCCATATCTATTTTCTGATTTGACTGTGTCATTTTCTTTCTGCCTTTCTGTCTGAATCTATAACTACTTAGAGCCATACATACTGCATGGCTCTAAACATTCATTATACTCTGGAATCATTGAGCAGGCTCATCTTCATATCGTAATAATCAGGTGTCATATCCATATAGTGTTTATGTGGATTGACAAAACGCTGCTCCTCTTCCCATATTTCTTCTTCCAACTGCTTCTTCACATATGCGCGGATTTCTTCCAGTGTTGGTAACTTGTAGATCAACTTACCATTTTCAAATATCTTTTCCTGCAAAGGTTTCACTGTGCAATGTGTAAATTTCAGATTTCTCCATGGCATATCCGGGTCAACGAAACGGAATTCTGTTGACATATCTATGGTTTCATCTGCCTTGGCAATGAGATCTGCCTTGGCTTTGCCATTCTGGTCATAAACGCGGTATACCTTCTTCAGTCCCGGATTGGTGATCTTTTCTACAGAACCGGATACCTTGATCCTGGGTGAGAACTCACCGTTTTCCTCTACTGCTGCGATCTTATATACAGCACCCAGAAGAGAGATACTATCCTCGGAATAATCACTGGATGCCCCTGTGATCAGACGCTCACCTACACCATAACCATCGATTCTTGCCTTCTGCATATTCAGGGAAGAGATCGTGTGCTCATCCAGACTGTTGGATACCATGACCTTACAATCCTGCAGTCCTGCATCATCCAGCATCTTTCTGACCTTAATGGACTGATATGCCAGGTCACCGCTGTCAATACGGATACCTTTAAGCCGCTTGCCCATCGGTTCCAGCACTTCCTTGGCTACCCGGATTGCATTTGGAATACCGGATTTAATCGTATCATAGGTATCTACCAGTAATACAGTATTATCCGGATAATTCTCTGCATAATGTTTGAATGCTTCATACTCATCTTTATAATACATAACCCAGCTATGAGCCATTGTTCCACTGACAGGAATACCAAACATCTGCCCTGCAAGAACTGTGGCTGTACCTGCGGCTCCTCCGATATAAGAAGCTCTTGCACCATACACTGCCGCATCCATGTTATGTGCACGTCTGGCACCAAAATCTGAAACAGCCTTACCTTCTGCCGCCTTTACGATTCTAGCTGTCTTGGTCGCTACCAATGACTGGTGATTTACCTGCGCAAGAATCGCTGTCTCTACGATCTGTGCATCAATGAGGGGTGCTACTACTGTCAGAACAGGCTCATTGGGATACATGATCGTTCCTTCCGGAAAAGCATATACATCACCTGCAAACTTAAATTCCTTCAGATACTGTAAGAAATCCTCTGTAAATGTGTTCAAAGAGCGAAGATATTCTACATCCTCTTCTGAGAAATGCAGATCCTCAATATATTCTACAATCTGCTCTAATCCTGCAAAAATGGCAAAGCCACCTCTGTCCGGATTCTTTCTGTAAAAGACATCAAATGCCACTCTGGCTGTCTTATCTCCATCATTGAAATATCCGTTCGCCATAGTAAGTTCATACAAATCCATTACCATTGTCAGATTTCGTTTGCTTGACTGTTTCATAACTTTTCCTCTTTTCTTCATGATATCCACATGCCACAAGTAACCTTTATGCATTTTACATTGGTTGCTTTTCTGTATAATAGTCTTTTTGACCATTGTTGTCAAGCCTTTTTGTGCAAAAAATCCAGAGCCAATAAACTGACTCTGGACAATTGTTGTATTTACATTATTTTTTTCAGATAAGAAGAGGATGCGTATAACTCAACTCCATTGAGCAATACTTTGGACCAGCCATTATTTCCAACTCCTGTACGGAATATCATGTCTCCGCTGTGAATCGTTACTACGATCGTATCATTGCTCGCTGTACTTGGCACAGTTCTCAAATTGAGGTTCGCACTACTTGGTGTTACTACCTCATAAACCTCTGTATACTGCACATTGGCTGCTGCGCTGGCATCTACCGTAACCGCTCCTGATGCATCCTTGGCTGCCGGCACTTCTGTGTAGGCAAAATATGCAAGATTCATATCAACAGAACCGCTGATACCTGAAATCGCTGCCTTGGCTGTGTACTGCCACATGGAATGAGTTCCTGTATAAGTACATGCCGGTGTCTGTGGAAATGGAAGTTCAGGATACCAGGATACCCATACTTTGTATTTACTTGCCAGTACATCCATGTTCCAGTCCCTGCTTCCTTCCATTTCATTCTTGGAAGCATAGAACATTGGAGTATACCCTCTCTGAGCAATTACATCCAGAAAACTTACAGCCAGGGATGTTCTTACATCCTTGCCTAAAGAATACTGTCTGCTGGTGCTGTTGCGGAAACCTTCACAGTCATATGCTACAGGATAAGTAATCTGATACTTGTCAAGAATATTCGCAGTAAATTCTGCTTCCTCAACTGCTTCTTCCGCATTCACTGCTGATGAGAAGAAATAAGCACCTACTTTAATTCCGGCTTTTGTCGCCTCCTGTAAATTGTATCTTGCATATGGATCTTCGTTTAATACACCTGTATTCTGTGTACGGTATCCTACACGTATCATGGCAAACTGCACTCCTGATGCAGCCACCTGCGTCCAGTCGATCTGCCCCTGATATCGGGATACATCAATACCCAGACTCGGCTGAACTACCTCTGCTGCCTCTGCCGTACCAGTCTGGCATAACGCAGTCAGTGTGATCATCAGTGCCATGCACAATGCCTGTACCTTCGTGAACCATTTGTGTTTCTTATTCATTCGTCTACCTCTCATTTCTCTTTTTATGCATTTCATATACGTCAACGCTTTATTATACGCCCTAATCCGCATTTGGTAAAGAGGCAGCATGTCAAAGCAAAAGAGCAATTTTTTTAAAGTTCTGTATCTTCCTGAATGTTATACTCAAAGCAGATGAAAATTATATTTCATCTTGCGAAATATCATAGAAATGAGGTATAACATAATGAAAGTGAATGCAGCATTTATTTTTGTAGCTCCTGAAGTTGATTACCATGTACACAGAACTGTTCTTGACACTCCTGTTGTAAATCTTACTGTAGTAGGCGTTAAGAATTATCTGGAAGGTGTTAAGGTTGCCAAAGAACTGGCTGATACCGGAGTAAAAGCTCTCGAATTATGTGCAGGATTTGGAAATGAAGGAACCGCCATGGTAGCCAAAGCAGTCAGAGGCAAAGCCAGCGTCGGCTCTGTTAAATTTGACTTTCACCCGGGGTTTGACTTTAAGAGCGGTGATGAACTTTTTCAGGATTAATTGTGAAGAAAGCTGGTGTCCGTCTTGAAAAATGAAATTTCTTTTTTTAAACATCATAATCTGGAAATTGTAACAGGAAAGGGAATGATCGATCTCCCCTACCATACACATAACAGTTACGTGATCGGTATCATTTTGGACGGCACTGTAGATATTTGTCTGAAATCAAGGCATTACGTTATGCAGAAGGGAATGGTATTTATCGTTCCCTCCAATGTCGGAATTTCCATGACACACAAAACAGCCTTTTCATATCGGGCTTTCTGTTTTAGTGGCTCAGCGGCTGAGTTCTTTAATGCACGAAAGCCCGAACAATCCGTATTATCTGATCTTGCACTGCCTATGGATACCTTATATCAGAAATATCTTCATACCAAAGATATCCATGCTCTTATTGCCGGATTTACCAAATTGTTGAATTTTACTATGTCAGAATCCATCAGAATCAGCTCATCCACACACATTCTTGTTGAGCAGGCTATCGCATTGATGCAGAATCATACGGAGGACAAATGCAGTGTAGAATCCATCGCAGAAGAACTTTACGTATCTAAATATTATTTATCTCATATTTTTAAAAATGAAATGGACATTTCCCCTAAGCAGTATATGACACAGAATAAACTCCGCAGAGTTAAGGAAAGACTCAACGAAGAAACCTATACTACCAGACTTGCACAGGATATGGAGTATGCTGCCCAAAGCCATCTCTGCAGCGTATTCAAAAAATATATGGGCGTATCAATAGGAGATTACAGGAAACATCTGACCGTTGAATGATCAATGCCTTTTCCTGCTTTCAAAATAGATGAACCTGTCTATTGAATCCAGTATATCTCTAAACTCCTCCCTTGGTGCCAGTTCAACATATCGTGTGAGCAGTTCATTTTCCTGTTCTTTATATCTTCCGTAATAAATATCATACAGATTGTGTCCCCGCATATAGATTTTGATTTCCTCCATATGTTCCTTCACATCTTCAACAGTTTCAATATTTTTACCTATCACTACCTGTAAATGTTTTCCACTTTTTATCTTATACAGATATTCCTTCCATTTATCCAGAAAAATCTCATAGAACGCCTCCACACTTGGAATAACTCCTAACCGGTACATAATTTCAGGATTCAGAAAATAATTTTCAAAGGAATAATAGCGCAGGATCAGTACATTCTTAGGCGTAACACGTGGCAATTTATCTACATCTCTGGCGCCCTGTTCCTCATAATAACGACACAATTGTCGTTTTAACAAATTCGGATCTTTGCCATCTCCATCTCGTATCATTAAGAACTGGTCTTTTATATAGATCTGATTCATGTATTTGAGATTTGCATAGGTTTTAATATTCGTACAACTGTTGGTCGTAATGATCGCCACCCTCGACAGTTTGCCGTTATCATCATACATTTCCGAGTAAAAACGGCGCAATAACAGAGGAAGTCTGCTCTTGTCCTGCTTTCCTTCCACAATAAACACGAAATTTACATTCATCAGATCATTTGCTGTATATCCCAGGTTATCTAAAATGACACTTATGTCAGTTTTGCTTCTTACTGCCGGATATCCATTTTCATCCAGTACCATCTGGCGAATCTGTTTCGTATTAAAATTAGGAAGCAGATTGGGAGAGTGCGTAGAGAAAATGACCTGATGCTTCTTGGAAAGCCTGTACAGGATATCTCCTGATATCTTTTGCAGCGTTGGATGCAGGAAAATCTCAGGGTCCTCGATCATAATGATACTGGGACTTCGTGACTCATCCTCTGTATATGTCTCCAATAGGGATAACATATAGATACTTCTCATTCCCTTTCCCATTCGCTCAACAGGTCTCGTGATTTGCTCTGCCGCCTGATACAGTTCTGTCGTCACTGTCAACATACCATCCGTATTGCGGTTCATGGAATAAAGTATCTGTTCCTGCCCGCCATTCCTTCTGAAATGCTCATTCACCTTAGTGGCAAATTGATCCAGATTAAGCCGGTATAACTTGTAATCCAACAGCCTCATTGTTTCAAAAGCCGTCAATTCCTGCGGTGTCTTCTGATTCAGCAAACCTATGCATGAAAAGCAATGATTACACTTCTTTGCCTGATTGAATAAACAGCAGTTATCACGTATTTTCTTTAACTGTTCATCCTCCTGCAGCAGAAGCATATCCTTCTGGAACTGCCCCAGATTCCTCTCCGCATCCACATAATATATCTTGGGAAAAATGTCCTTTATATAACGATTATTCTTATGGACTCCATCATCATAACGTACTTTGCCATCTCTATTTGCTATAAAGGTAAAGAAAAGCCTCCCTTCCTTGTAAGAAGGCAGTTTCCTGCCAAAATCAGCCATCCATGCATCCATCCTGCGGTATCTGCTGATTCTGCCGCTTCGCTGCATCTGTTCAAAATCTTCCTCCTGATAGGCGATCTCTACTTCGATTTCGATATTGGAACCCGATTCATCAAAGTCTTCCTGCTGTATCTGATAGTCGCCTCCTACAGCTCGTATTGCATCAAGAACTGTTGTTTTTCCTGTATTGTTCTGCCCCACCAGAATCAAAGCATTTTCAATATCTTCCAACACAACTTTCCTGATCGATTTAAAATGACTGATTTCCAATCTGACGATCCTCATGATACCCCACCTCCGACTGGCATACTCTTCTTTTATTTTATCAGTGCCTATTTCAATCTGCAATAAAAATGCAAAATAGTATTTAAGTTATCTGTTTATATGGTATAATATATGTAATTATGAGTTAATTTATTTGATATCAAACATGAAAGGGGTATTTGTTTATGTTTCAATTTACAGATGACTGCCTCATTGGCATTCATGCATTAGATGATGACCATCGTTACCTGTTTGAACTGATCAACCGTGTTATGGAGCTTCTCAAAGAAGAACCGACTGACGAACAGCGCACTCAGATAAATGCTATCCTTGATAAACTCACCGCTTACGCTGACCATCATTTTATCAAAGAAGAAGAATATATGGAACAGATCCGTGATCCGGAACTTCTCAAACAGCGTGCACAGCATGATTTTTTCCGTCAGAAAGTGGCTGAAATGCAACAGACCTATAAGAATGCAGACTTCAACCAGACACAGCTTCTTACAGACCTTATGAATTTCCTTGCCAAATGGCTCTACCGTCATATTCTTGGCAGTGATATCATGATCGGTAAGATGCCTGCCGCTGATGAATGGCTGCTTCGTGACAATCCCTGCGAGTTCACTGACGAATTCCGCACCGGAATCGAACTCATCGACAGCGAACATCAGGAACTGTTCCATATCATTGAACGCGCCAACAGTCTGGTAAAAGCCTTTGTCGCTGACAGCTATGATGAAATCATGGGTATTCTGGAAGAATTAAAGAATTATACCAAAAGTCATTTTGCGGATGAAGAAGAATATATGGAAAGTATCCATTATGAAGGATTAGAGGCTCAGAAACGCGCTCATGCTGCCTTTATTGAACGTCTGGAAGAAATCGACCCTCAGGAGATTGATGAAAACCCTCAGGAATACCTGAATGAATTGCTGGAATTCCTGTTGAACTGGTTGATCAATCATATTCTGTACTCCGATAAAAAGATTCCGGATGTGACAAAATAAATATAACTCCCCATCAGCATCTGGTGGGGAGTCTTTCTATTTTTAGTTATGAATTAACAAGGCTCTCAAACATATAGTATAGTCAAGGAACAGGAAACAAGTTTGACTCCTATCTGAATTAACAAGGCTCTCAAACTGTTACGATGCACTCAAAATCTTCTGTTGCGTTTGACTCCTATCTGAATTAACAAGGCTCTCAAACTGAAGCAAGTGTTACGGCACCGAGTACAAGGTTTGACTCCTATCTGAATTAACAAGGCTCTCAAACCCCAAAAGTTTTCTTCACCACGGTATGAGTTTGACTCCTATCTGAATTAACAAGGCTCTCAAACAGGGTCATCATTCTGTGTACCAAACGGGTCGTTTGACTCCTATCTGAATTAACAAGGCTCTCAAACCATAGGACAGTATTAACCAAAACAATTAATGTTTGACTCCTATCTGAATTAACAAGGCTCTCAAACGACTATATGTGGGTATCTGTCAGACATGGGTTTGACTCCTATCTGAATTAACAAGGCTCTCAAACGTTCAGCAAGTTCCTTTGCCGTCAACATACGTTTGACTCCTATCTGAATTAACAAGGCTCTCAAACAGGGTCATCATTCTGTGTACCAAACGGGTCGTTTGACTCCTATCTGAATTAACAAGGCTCTCAAACCATAGGACAGTATTAACCAAAACAATTAATGTTTGACTCCTATCTGAATTAACAAGGCTCTCAAACTTTCCTACTGGTGCGATTAGTCCAGTTAGGTTTGACTCCTATCTGAATTAACAAGGCTCTCAAACAGGCTTCAGTTTCGGGATCAGGGATACGGCGTTTGACTCCTATCTGAATTAACAAGGCTCTCAAACGTTGCTTCAAGCTTCATTTTAAGCTTTTTGTTTGACTCCTATCTGAATTAACAAGGCTCTCAAACCTCAAATTACATGAGCTTATCACCGAGCCATCACATTTTGCGAAATGCTGTTAATTATTTTCCGACTGTATCAAACATAAATCTTGATCAATTATAACATACTTTTCTGTCTCGATGATATATTTCTTTTGTCCTTCCAAGTCTATTAAAAATATTTTTTCATAGAAACAGAACTCATACAGTTGTTGTATTTGTTCTTGCGTAAAAAAGTACTTTAGATTAAGTGTTACAAAAATTCTAATCCCACAGACAGAACTATACGCCCGTAAATAATCTATCAAAATTTCCAATGGATCTACGTCTTCTGTCAACATTTTCACATCATATGCCTTTAATAACGCCGTTACATCTAATCCAACATCTATATCCAAATGGTACGGAACACTACTTAGTACCTTTTCAAGAAATGATATTATCTGCGTATTTATTTCTGTATATTTCTCATACATATCTGCCTTGACTATATCCGAAATTTCTTTATATAACTTTGTAATTATCCTTTTTTCATTACAATTTACGGTTAGTGGGTTATCAATGAATATTACATTTTTAGTTAGCGGAAGTACGGTATCCCCATCGGAAAGTAATAAATCTCCTTCCTTCCCATCAATCTGCTCTACCAGTTCATGAAGAAAGTCAGAAAAAGCATATGGATTTTCTATTACGAGTACGTTTACCTGATTTTCAATCAGTTGTAACTCAATTCCATATTTTGCATAAATTAATTTCATAGTATGACCAACCTTTCATCAGAAGTCAGAACATCCCCTGTTCTTTCTCCTACAATGAAATCCATCTTACTCGCTCAGAAAGTCGCCAAGGAATAGCAATTACACCGGAAGAATTAAAGCGTGTAGATGCTATTGTTTCACCGCTTGTTAAGTTAGGCCAGTCTATTCACATGATATGTGTCAATAATGCAGATGATATCATGCTTGATGAAAAGACTATTTATAACTACATTGATGCAGGGATTTTATCTGTAGATAACGTTGATCTTCCGAGAAAGGTCCGTTATCGTACTCGCTCACATAAGAAGCCTGTAAGAGTAGACAAGCAGTGTCATGTAGGACGCACTTACGAGGATTTTGAAGCTTATCTTGCTGCGAATC